>Ga0224522_1000004_pt1 | contig 264738 bp, 223 predicted proteins | sample CFST25metaG_FD_182733 | JGI IMG/M metagenome (GOLD analysis project Ga0224522, IMG submission 182733) | Peat soil microbial communities from Stordalen Mire, Sweden - C.F.S.T25 | ecosystem: Environmental > Terrestrial > Soil > Wetlands > Peat | place: Sweden: Norrbotten County, Stordalen Mire...
GCCGTACATACCACCAGCGAAAAAAGACCGTGGGCTGGCTCAGCACAAACGCGCCCTGTCAGCCATGCGCTCGCTCCTTTCAACTACTGAATAAGATGAAAAAAACCATTCTGATTCTTTTTTTACTCACTGTCTTCATTCTCTCGGCCTGTCAGACTCAGACACAAACTGTTGAAATTCCGCAGCAGTTCGATGGGCAGCGGGCTTATCAGGATGTCGTCAGCCAGGTTGCCTTTGGTCCAAGGGTGCCGGATAGTCCGGCACACCAATCGACAGTAGATTACATCAGCAGTGAACTGAAAAAAGCCGGTTGGCAGGTCGAGATTCAAAAAACGACTTACGAAAACCACCCGGTTGAAAATATTACTGCCCAACGTAGTAACGCCAAAACCCCCATCATTTTGGGAGCGCATTATGATTCACGCATGCTGGCTGACCAGGACCCGGATTTGAGTTTGCGCTCGCAGCCTGTCCCCGGTGCTGACGATGGCGCTTCGGGGGTCGCGGTATTACTCGAAATTGCCCGCGTTTTGCCCCAAAACGACAAGAACGTCTGGTTGGTATTTTTCGACAGTGAAGATCAAGGCCGCATCCAGGGTTGGAACTGGCTGCTGGGGTCAACAGTCTACGCCAACCAGTTAAAGGTCACGCCCAAAGCAGTGGTTGTCATTGATATGATAGGGGATGCAAATTTAGACATTTACCGGGAAAAATCCTCTACAAAAACCCTCACCGATCAAATCTGGCAGACTGCGGCCAGCCTGGGCTACTCAGAGCAGTTTATCGATCAGGAAAAATACTCCATGCTCGATGACCAGACCCCATTCCTGAATAAAGGCCTGAACGCAGTGGATATCATCGACTTCGATTATCCTTACTGGCACACCACCTCGGATACAGTAGATAAGGTCTCTGCCAATAGTTTGGAAATCATTGGCAAAACACTGCTGGCATGGTTGGCTGAGAATTAAGAGAGGAAAAAGCGTGCCTTTCTCAAATGAAGGAAAACAAGTGATTCTACCTTTTAATCTTGCAGTCAGAAACACTGATTGGCACTCCAAACACCAATTACCTGATCATCCAACATTGGATCAAAGACTCAGATGGCATATTGAACATGCCAGGAACTGTCCTTGCCCGGCTGCGGATTCGGACATTCTGGCAGAACTCAAAAATAGATACTCCGGTAAACATCAGGATTTTTGGATTTTCTTCAATTCGGACGATCACAGGGCACTCGGGTTTTGGGCAGCAGAGTGCGCCGCACATCTGCTACCCTATTTCGAAGAGAAATATTCTGGGGACTCCCGTCCTCGTGAGGCTATCCTAACGCTTCAAGAATGGGTCTATACCAGAAAGTTTAGCATGCCTGTAATACGCGGAGCTTCTTTTGCGGCTCATGCGGCTGCCAAAAAGGTAAATCACGAAGATCAAGCTGCGGTCTTTGCGGCACACGCTGCAGGTCAAGCAGTGGCAACAGCTCATGTGCCAACTCATGCTCTGGGAACAATATTTTATGCGATTAAACTGGCCGCAGCCATCCACCCATTAGATGTTAAAGGTGCCATAGATCGCGAACTGGAATGGGAAGCGCAGCGTCTGCCTGAGAATCTTCATGACTGGGTGAATAACCGCTTGTGTCAGACCCTGCAGCTGCTTCCAAAAGACATTCGCGCAAAAATAGAAATACCAACCTGAATTCATCATCCAAAAGAACATAGTTGGCAAATCTTCCAACCTGGCGTAAACTTGAACTACTCACTTCACTTAAGGATAAAGAACTAATGACCTCTTCTCCCCTCCATTTTGCCCCCGCTGACCGCATCGCCTCTTTTAAACCATACTTTTTTGCTTCATTAAGCAAGAAATTGTTTGATTTGAAGGCAAAGGGAGTGGACGTCATCCGTATCGATATGGGATCCCCCGACCTTCCTCCCGCTGATTTCATCACCGACAGTCTGGTCACTTCCGCACGACGCTCGGATACTCATGGCTACACGCCAAACGGCGGCACTCCCGCTTTCCGCCAGGCGATTGCTGATTATTATATGGAACGCTTTGAGGTTTCGCTCGACCCTCAAAAAGAAGTGATTGGTTTAATCGGCTCCAAAGAGGGATTGTTCAATCTCAGTCAGGTGCTGCTCAACCCCGGCGATGTTTCTCTAGTCCCTGACCCTGGTTACCCGGTGTATAGCGCGGGGGGGATCATCGCGGGAGCTAAAATTGTTTATTTTCCGCTGCTAAGGGAGAATGGTTTCCTTCCTGACTTGAATGCCATCCCGGTTGAAGACCTCGCTAAAGCCAAAATACTCTGGTTGAATTACCCCAATAACCCGACCGGAGCCATCGCTACCATGGATTTCTTCGAAGAGGCTGTCCTTTTTGCCAAAAGGAACCACATCCTCATCGCACACGATGCCCCCTATACCGATGTCTGCTTCGACCACTATCACGCCCCCAGCCTGATGCAGGTACCCGGTGCCAAAGACGTGGCCGTGGAGTTCAATTCACTTTCCAAAACCTACAACATGGCCGGCTGGCGCTTGGGAATGGCTGTCGGAAACCCTGAAATCATCAATTACCTTTTCACCTATAAAAGCCAGATGGATACCTCGAATTTCGAGCCGGTCTTCGATGCAGGTGTCACTGCATTGACATCGAATCAGGACTGGTTGGTGGAGCGCAATGATCTTTATCAAAAGCGCCGCGATATCGTTGTGAAGGGTCTGCAGCAGGCTGGATTCACTCTGGAAACACCCAAAGCCGCTATTTATGTCTGGGCTCATCTACCGGCCGGAGAGAATGATTCAATGGCTTTTTGTAACCAATTATTGGAAGAAACCGGAGTCAGCACCACCCCCGGTATCGTTTATGGGCAGCATGGTGAAGGATTCTTGCGCGTTTCGTTAGGCACTCCCACTGATCGAATTGAAGAAGCCATGCAGCGTATCATTCATTGGAAAGAATAAACTTATGTCTCAAAAATCGACTTTTCCCACCCGACCGCCAAAGGAACGCGCTTTTCTGGTTGGGGTTGAATTGCATCAGCATCCTTCAGAAGTCAGCCTGCAAGATTCTCTGGCAGAATTGGCGCGTCTTGCTGAAACCGCAGGTCTGATGGTGGTGGGCGAAACCACCCAAAAAATGGATACTGCCAACCCGGTTACCTACATTGGCTCAGGCAAGGTGGAAGAATTATTCAGCCTGGTCGAAGAGACCCTGGCGGATGTCGTCATTTTTGATAACGAACTCTCCCCGCGCCATCAACGCGAACTGGAAAAACGGCTGGGAGTCAATGTACGCGTACTGGATCGCACCGCTTTGATTCTGGATATCTTTGCCCAACATGCTCATACCCGCGAAGGTATCCTGCAGGTTGAATTGGCTCAAAACGAATACAGAATGCCGCGTTTGACCCGCGCCTGGACACATCTTGAACGCCAAACAGGCGGCGGTGGCGGCAGTGCCGGTTCGGTCGGCGGAGTGGGTCTGCGCGGTCCCGGCGAAACACAGCTCGAAATGGACCGCCGCGAAATTCGCAAACGCATCTCTTTTCTCAAAGAAGAACTCGAGAAAGTCCGTGCCCACCGCCAGCGCTATCGCCAGCAGCGTAAACGCGCCCGCGTGCCGCTGATTTCTCTGGTAGGCTATACCAATGCCGGTAAATCCACCCTTCTCAACCGGCTGACCCGTTCCGATGTTTACGTGGCGGATCAGCTTTTTGCCACCCTCGACCCTACCACCCGGCGCGTGGAACTCCCCGGCGGTTATAATGCCCTCATTACGGATACAGTCGGTTTCATTCAAAAACTGCCCACTCAGTTGATTGCTGCTTTTCAGGCCACCCTCGAAGAAATCGCCGAAGCCGACTTGCTCATTCATGTCGTGGATTCAACTCATCCCAACGCACAGGCGCAGGCAAATTCTGTCAACGAAACTCTTAAGGAGATTCATGCCGACCATATCCCCACAATCATTGCTCTGAATAAGATCGATCAATTGCCCGACCCGGCAATGGCTTTGGATGCAGTGAATGAATTCCCCAAAGCGGTGGCTATTTCAGCGCTGGAAGGCACCGGTTTTGATGAATTGATGCGGTTGATTGAAGCGGAGTTGTTCGAGAATTACACAAAGATTTCGGTACAGATTCCTTATGCTGAAGGCCAGTTGATCAGCCTCTTTCACGAACAGGGGCAAGTGGAATACATCGAGCATACCCGCAAGGGCGTCTTCATCCAGGGAATGATCCCCGGACGCCTGCTGGCGCGCTATAACGGTTTTCAGGCCGCCGCCCCCACCGATAAGCTCACCGATGACGATCTTCTAACCGACCCGGATGAAACTCAAGAATAAGTATCATTCTTAATTTTCTTGTCAAAAATGGATGTTTAAAACCAAGAAGCTTCGCCAATATTGGGAAGCTTCTGATCCATTCTAAATAATTGCTGCTTACTCGTGAAGAGAGAAATCAAACCTGAAAGTTTTAAACTATCCAGGCTGAAAAAAAGTTATTTTTTCTTAGTTTCTTTCTCAACACTAATGACTTCGCGGCCCTGGTAATGTCCACAGTTGGGACAAACCGTATGGGGCAATCGCATCTCACCGCAATTACTGCACTGCACCAGGCTGACTGGGATCAATGCATCCTGTGAACGACGGCGGTCCCGGCGTCCTTTTGAAAGTTTCCGTTTAGGAAGAGGTGGCATTCTAACACTCCTGTCAAAGTATCCGTTGCCTGCAAATAGCTAGACAAGCCGATACATTATACTTGCCCTCCTTGTCACATGTCAAGCGATTGATTCCCCAATCTCTGCTTTTTTATCCAAATCTTAAAATTCTGATGTACAATTTCTTTATGGAAATCAATTTTGCGGCCGCTAAAACCAACAAATATTCCGTTTCAGAAAGCGGAGATACACTCGAATTCATCGAACGCCCAAATGGAGGGATTTCGGTTGTTCTGGCAGATGGGCAGACCTCGGGAAGAGGCGCCAAGAGCATCTCGTCGCTGGTCGTACGCAAAGTGATTGCGCTGCTGTCTGAAGGGGTCAGGGACGGAGCCGCCGCCAGGGCTGCCTCGGATGCATTATTCACTGAACGTGCTGGCAAAGTAACCGCCTGCTTGGATATCCTTTCTGTCGACTTGCTAACGGGCACAGTCGTGATTTCAAGAAATAACCCCACTCCAATCTTCATAGCCCGCGATGATCAGGTGGAGTGTATCGGCGGAGAGAGTCAGTCAATTGGCACTTCGCGCAACATTCGTCCTTTGATAACCGAATTGCCTCTTGAAAACGGCATGACCGTGGTCATTTATACCGATGGCATCCATAACGCGGGTGATCGCTATGGGGAACCTTTCGACCTTTGTTTACTCTTGACCGGTATGTTGGAAGAAGAAGAACCCACTGCTCAGGAAATTGCGGATACCGTTCTCAACCAGGCAATTCGTCTGGACCAGAACCGTCCGAATGACGACATGTCGGTCTTGGTTATGCGCGTCAGTTCAGAAGAATCAGATCAAATCCGCCGTATGACGCTTCGTCTTCCGGTTCCGCTGGTTCTATAAGAGAAAGAATTATTACTAAAGAATCCACCCTTGATCTGCCAGGAATTCAAAAGAAAAAACACTCCCCTGTCATCGGAGTCGTAGGAGTGTGTGCCTCGGGGAAATCTACTCTCAGCAAACGCTTGATCCGCCTGGGACTGGATTGTCATCATATCGCCCAGGAACATTCTTATGTGCAAAATATGTGGCAAAGGATCACTCACCCTGATTTCTTGATTTACTTGCAGGTCTCCTACCCGAATACAATGGTCCGCCGCAACCTCAATTGGACCCAGGCGGAATATGAAGAACAGCTTTTCCGGCTGCGCCACGCCCGTGAAAATGCCGACCTGCTGGTCGATACCGACAACCTGTCCGAAGAACAGGTGATTGAATTTGTCCTCGCCACCCTGAAAACCCATCACTTATACGAAGACCCTTCAGAAACATGATCCAAATATTATTTATTTACTCAGATTAATAAAAAGATTTTTATCCAAAGCCCGTTTTTTGCGTTAGAATCTAGTGGCACGTAAATCCAAGTTAGGAGATACCTATGCGCAAAGAAGTAGTGCTGATTACGGGGGCAAATGGTGAGATCGGTCATGGCTTGATTGCTCATTTGGGGGAAAAGAAAAATATCAGTATCGTCGCTATGGATGTGGCGCCTTTGGATGAACAACTGCGTCACAGTTGTGAACACTTCATCCAGGGAGATATTCTGGACTCCATGCTGCTGGGTAGACTGGTAGCCGAGTATGAAATTCGCACTATTTTCCACCTGGCTTCCATCCTCTCAACCAAAGCAGAATACAATCCTGAGACTGCCCACCGCGTCAATGTGGAAGGTACGTTGAATCTGCTGCGCCTGGCCGTAGAACAATCCTCCTGGCAGGGACGTCCGGTAAAATTTATCTATCCCAGCTCCATTGCCGCTTACGGTCTTCCCAACCTGGAGACCAAAAACAAAGTAGGAAAAATCAAAGAGGATGAATGGCTTAAGCCCATCACCATGTACGGCTGCAATAAACTTTATTGCGAGCAACTTGGCCGCTATTACACCTACCATTACCGCCAGTTAGCTGCTGACCGCGGTCATATGAATGTAGATTTCCGCTGCCTGCGTTTCCCCGGTCTGATCTCTTCCGTAACTATCCCGACAGGTGGCACCAGTGATTACGGTCCAGAGATGCTGCATCATGCGGCTCAGGGTGAACCGTACGCCTGCTTCGTTCGCGAAGATACCCGTCTGCCTTTCATGACAATGCCCGATGCGATTAAATCGATGTTAATGCTGGAATGTGCACCTCACGAAAAACTGTCCCAGTTAGTGTATAACGTCACCAGCTTTAGCCCAACTGCGTTGGATTTTTACAAGCGCATTAAAAAAGCTTTCCCCGAAGCTGATGTCACCTTCGAGCCGCATGCAGCCCGTCAGGCTATCGTGGATACCTGGCCGGCTGATGTGGATGATTCAGCCGCTGCCAGGGATTGGGGTTGGTATCCGGATTACGACGAAGAACGCTCATTTGGTGAATATTTAATTCCTTCCGTGAAAGCCCGCTATGCAGTTCAGGAATGATTATCAGCCGTAAAATTTTGATCTTCGAGCAGGTGGGCATTCTTTGACTACCTGCTCGGTTTTAATATCGATAGAATTTATTATCTGGAACCAAAGGAAAATTGATATGAATAAAGTCTTTTTAACTCGCAAATTATTTCCCCAGTCCATGGACCGCCTCGCCCAAATTGCGGAGGTCGATCTCTGGTCGGAGAGTTTTCCCCCTTCTCAGGAAGTGTTAATCGACAAAGTCTCCCATGCGGATGGTTTAATCAGCATGCTGGCTGACTCGATTACCTCTGCGGTGATCCAGGCAGGGGCCAGGGCTCATTTGCGCGTCATCAGCCAGATGTCAGTCGGTTACGACAACATTGACATCCCGTCGGCTACAGCAGCCCGCATCTCTGTAGGCAATACTCCAGGCATCCTCACCGAGACCACTGCTGACCTGGCCTGGGCGTTACTCATGGCAGCCGCGCGTCGTGTGGTAGAAAGTGATAAACAGGTGCACCAAGGTGTCTGGCGCGCCTGGGGTCCTGATGTGCTGTGCGGAATGGATATTTACCGGTCCACCCTTGGGTTGGTTGGTTTTGGCCGTATCGGTCAGGCAATGGCAGCTCGTGCCTGCGGATTTAGTATGCATGTACTTTACACTCAACGCCACCGCGACCTTAAGGCAGAGGAACTCACAGGAGCTGAATTCGTCCCCCTGGATGGGCTGTTGGCAAATTCGGATTTTGTCAGCCTGCACGCCTATCTTTCTCCGGAAACTCGAGGGTTGATGGGTGCAGCCCAGTTCGCCTGCATGAAACCCGGCGCTATTTTCATCAACACGGCCCGCGGAGCCATGGTCGATCATGTGGCTCTCGCAAATAGTCTTCAGCAAGGCCACCTATTTGCTGCCGGTCTGGATGTCTATGATCCCGAGCCCATCCCTATGGATTCGCCGCTCCTGAATATGCCGCAGGTGGTCATCACTCCTCACATCGGCTCCGCTTCAACTCAGACGCGCCAGCGAATGGCAATGATGACGGTGGAGAACCTCGAAGCCGGTCTGGCCGGGAAACCTCTGCCCCACTGTGTAAACCCCGAAATTTATGGGAAATTGAAATAAAAGGTCAGATCATTGACGTTGGTGCCGGTGGAACCAATCTGGATCAATCCGCCTACTTGCTCAAAAAAGGTATAAGCATCATTATTTTGCAGAAATGTATCGGGGTTTAGCCCTAATTCCTTGGCTCGTTTCATAGTTTTCGCGGTGACGACTGCGCCTGCCGCATCGGTGGGTCCATCCTCGCCGTCGGTAGCCAGGGCGATAAGCGTGCCGTGCTCATCCCCTTCCATCCCGCGGACGGCTGCCAATGCCAATTCTAGATTCCGTCCCCCCTTGCCATCCCCATGTACGGTGACAGTTGTTTCTCCTCCGGCGACCACCATGAATGAGCCCGGGTTCCTCGCTGCCGCTTTTCGGGATTCATCCAGAAACCACAGCGCGGCCTGGCTCGCTTCTCCAACCATTTGACGCGAAACACACACACTTTTTAACCCTATTGTGTGCGCTTCTTGCAAAGCTGCTTCAATGGAAAGCTCATTACTGCCGATGATGTGATTATTGACATGTTTCAACAATTCGTCGCCGGGTTTAATTGTTTCGGGGAACCTCCCCTCCGCCCCCGCCTGGAGATGGGTTAATACAGCCGCCGAGATTTGCCTACTGATGTGATAACTTTCCAAAATCTCTAAGGCCTCAGCATAGGTCGTTGGGTCGGCCACGGTTGGGCCTGAAGCGATCACGCTGCTGTCGTTGCCAATAACATCAGAAAGTAAGAAAGCCTCCATGCTGGCAGGCGCTGCTGTTCTCAGCAAGCCGCCTCCTTTTAGTTGTTCAAGGTGCTTGCGTACTGCATTGACCTCATTGATAGTGGCGCCGCTGCGCAATAGCAACTGGTTGGTGGCCTGCAATTCCTCCAGCGTTAGGCCGCGTACAGGTGAGGCGACCAACGCAGATGCCCCTCCCGAGATCAGCACCAGCACAAGATCAGCAGCGGTCAATCCTTGCAAACATTTCTGAATCAAATCGCCCGCCTTCAGGCTGCGTTCATCCGGTACCGGATGCGCTCCCTGAATGATGTGAATATTCGGCCAATCCAGGGTTTTCTCAGGCATTGCTTTGCACACGACCACGCCTCGCTGAATCCGCGTTCCTAATTTGTCGACCGCGGCTTCAGTCATTGCCAGGCTGGCTTTCCCCATTGAAATCAGAATAATCTTTTTGGATGAATTTACTTCCCGATCCCCTATGCAGACAATCCCATTTGCAAGTAAAATGTGATGGTTAACTAAACGGTACGGATCAGCACTTTGCAAAGCTCTGGAAAGAATCGCATTCATAAGCTCTTGATTCGGTATAGCATTTGTCTTTTGGAAAAAAGAAAGTTCTTTTTTTGTCATTTTTAAGAAGAAAGTCGCCGATAGTAGGTATTTTTGTTCAATACAAATTGCTTAAAATGGATGTAATGCAGTCACCACAAAATAATCACTCAGACATTATAAGCATTTTTCAATTCTAGGATTTCTCAGGAGGAATACTCGTGGATAAGAAAGTTCTCAATGGTCTTCTTCGACCAAAATCTGTAGCCATCATTGGTGCTTCGAACACCCCAGGAAAAATAGGTTATTCAGTGGTTGATAACCTCATCAAAGATGGATACCAAGGCAAAATTTACCCCATCAACACCACCAATGCCGAGATTCTAGGATTGAAAGCCTATCCAACTGTCTCTGCTGTGACTGAGTCGATTGATGCAGCCATCGTTACCATCCCTGCCAAATTTGTACCTGAAGTTGCTGAAGAATGCGGCAAAAAAGGCATCAAAGGCTTAATCATCATTACTTCTGGATTCAGCGAAATTGGTCGTAAGGATCTCGAACAGCAAATTGTCGCGACTGGCAAGAAATATGGCATGCGCATTCTCGGACCAAACATCGTTGGGACACTTTCCAACTCGGATAAATTCAATGGGTCATTTGCTCCCTACCTGCCTCTGGCTGGAAAAGCTTCCTTAATTTCCCAGAGCGGCGCGCTCTTGATCGCATTGGATTCTGCTACTTACGCTCGTAAGGTCGGTTTTGATAAAATGATTTCCATCGGCAATATGAGCGATGTTGATTTCGCTGATCTTATCGAATGGCTGGATGATGATGAAAACACCTCCTGTATTTCCCTCTATATTGAAGGTTTAAAAGAAGGACGCCGCTTTATCGAAGCCGCCCAGAAATCCAAGAAACCTATCATCGCCCTCAAATCCGGTGTTTCTGCCCACGGAGCTGCTGCAGCTGCTTCGCATACCGGTTCGCTGGCTGGTGCTGCCAAAGTTTACGGTGCCGCCTTCCGTCAGGCTGGTGTGCTTCAGGCTGCCGATCTCAACGACCTCTTTAATAAGACTCAATGCTTCTCCTTGCAGCCACCGATGAAGGGCGATAATATGCTCATCATTACCAATGGCGGCGGCGTGGGTGTACTGGCGACGGATGCCGCTGAGCGCTTTGGCCTTCCTCTGAAATTTGCTCCTGAAGATGTCCAAACCGAAATGAAAAAGCACATGCCCGAATTCGGTTCCGCTAAAAATCCGGTTGACATTACGGGTATGGGCGGTAATGACTGGTATTATGAGTCTGTTAAATACGCCTTCAGTCACAAATGGACGGATGGTCTGGTAGTGCTTTATTGTGAAACCGCCGTCACCAACCCAATGGAGATCGCACAAGCTATCAAAAAAGCCATCGTTGACTCAAACGTCAAAGACAAACCCGTTACCGTTTCCTTTGTCGGTGGGGATAAATCCGATGCCGCCATGGCATGGCTGGTTGAAAATGGTATTCCAGCTTACGGCGCTCCTGATCTAGCCGTCCAGGTCATCTCCGGGCTGCGCGATTATGCCAAACTGCATGAAAAGAAACACACCTTCGATTTCAAATCTGACGCCCCGGCCCGTAAGACAGCCATGGAGATCATCTCCAAAGCCCGCGCTGATGGACGCGACTCATTGACCGAAATTGAAGCCAAGAAAGTTTTCAGCGCTTATGGTCTGCTTGTGACTGACACTCAACTAGCCAGGAGCGAAGATGAAGCCGTTTCCCTTGCCAAAAAAGTAGGCTTCCCTATCGTCATGAAGATCGTCTCTCCCGACATTCTGCACAAATCTGATGCCGGTGGTGTCAAGGTAAACATTAAAGACGAAGCGGGTGTTCGCACTGCCTACAATACAATCCTGACCAACGCCAAAGCTTACAAAGCTTCAGCCAATATCCATGGGATTGCAATTCAGGAAATGGCTCCGATGGGTACCGAAGTGATCATGGGATCCGTCAATGATCCTACGTTTGGCCCGACCATGATGTTCGGCTTAGGCGGTATCTTCGTGGAAGTTCTCAAAGACGTCACCTTCCGGGTTGCCCCAATTGCCGAAGATCAGGCCTTTGAAATGCTCGGTGAGATTAAAGCGGCACCTATTCTGACTGGCGTCCGCGGCGAAGCTCCTCGCGACCGCAAAGCCCTGGCCGATACCATCGTCAAATATTCAACGATGATCCTCGACCTGCAGGACGAGATCTCCGAAACCGACGCCAATCCCGTTCTCGTTTACGAAGACGGCAAAGGCCTAAAGGTCGTCGATGCCCGCATGATCCTAAAGAAAAAATAACCAATTAAACATTGTAGGGGCACGGCATGCCGTGCCCCTACTTTTTTTTAACCTGCAATCTCCTATTTCAATTTTTCTACATATATCCTGATTGCTTCGCGCATGAACTCTGCCAGACCCGGCGCTACTTTATCGATATTCGCCTTGAAGCGCTGATCATCATTGTACATGTGCGCCAACCCTAACAACTGCTCTTGGTTTGGCTGCCAGAAATAATTCAGGTGTTTACGCCAGTGTTCTACCCCCGCCTGCGCCTGTGGGGAGCTGGCACCCGCAGGCATGGCTGCTGCCAGGTCAGCATAAACCTGATTGCCTTCATCTGCAATCCGCTGCTTGTCCGCTTCTGATAACTTATTCCACATCTGATTGCTCACTTTCACCACTTCAGGGTCGTACTTTTGCATGGCTTCTTTCTCGTACTCGGCCTGCTGTTCATCCGAGAGTCCGTGAAATAATTGGTTTGTGCTCATCGTTCTTTCTCCTTTTAAAAATGCCATTGTCTCGTCCACAGTTTGCACCAACGTATTGAGTTGGTCGATCCGCAGCAAGAGCGCTTTGCGGTGCTCCGCCAGAGCCGCCAGTGCATCGAAATCCGGGTGAGCCATCAACGACATGATCGTCTCCAGCGGCACATCCATCTTGCGAAACAGCAGAATTTGCTGCAAGCGCAGAACAGCCTCCTCCCCATAATAACGATAGCCGTTATCGCCCACCTGGGACGGTTTGAGAAGGCCGATCTCATCGTAGAAATGCAGCGTGCGCGGAGTGATCCCCGCCAACTTTGCCAGTGCTTTGATTGTGTACATGCAAACAGTATAAACTATTACGTTACGTTATTGTCAAGAGGTAAAATAAATCCGAAAAGGCTTTTATACCTTTTCGGAGGAGAGTTCTCTTTGTCATAAATAGAAAATTTCGTGGAAAAAGGTTTTACTTCCCTGTTTGCAGTTTCTTCCAGCTCCCCAGCCACGGGCTCCCCAGACGATTGTGCTCTGGAACCGTGATCGTTCCTAGTTTCTGTGCCACTTTCGCTGACGTCATGGCTACCGTTGCCCAATCCTCATTGTCCAGAGCGGCTTTCAGCGTATTACTCATACTGCCTGTCCATTCCCACTCCAGCCGGAACTTATCCGCCTTAACCCAGTAACCCCGTTTTTCCCATGCACCAACAGAAGCTTCTATGGTGGCGTAAACTTCCGCCAGGGCAAGAGCTATATAGGCTGCCAGGTCGCGGGTCAGATCATCCGTGCCTTGCTGCTTCATCAAATTACGTAATGCCAGTACGATACCCCGCGTGAGTGTATTGCGTTCTTTCCCGGCACTGTCTGGATTGTATACCCGGCTCAATTTCAGCCTCCTGATAGAAAAATAGCCAGCCGCAGCTGGTGGGCTAATTATAAACGAAAATTCTAGGTATAATTTTGTCAGTAAGGAGCATTTCGATGCGAATAAAAGTGTACGCCCCCGGTTTCCTCAGCCGCAGCCAGCTCGAAGCTGATGGCACTTTGATGCTCGACACAGGCGCTACTCTGGATGATCTCTATAGCCGCTTGCATTTGCCAGCGTCGTTTAGGTTCTCCTTCTCATGCAGCATTAACGATACTAAAGCTGTTTGGACGGCAGAACTTCACGACGGGGACAGGGTCGCCTTTATGTACCCAATGGCCGGGGGATAATAGTTAGAAAAGCAATTTCTTTTTACTATCCTGATTAACGGAGGGGAATCTCAATAGTATCGTACGCAACGACCTCATTACTTACAAATGCGCTCTCCGCTTTTTATTTCCTTTTCTAGTTTCTGCAACTTCCGCTGATTACCCTGCAAAAACAAACCTGAACAAAGACAGCAGTGTTGCCAGCACAAAAAGAGCTACTCCACCCATAGTTAGCCATTGATAATGTTTCTGAGTTGGAGAGCGGAGAACCCAATGTACCATTGCAATTTGCCAGCCAGCCAATATGATTGCAGGACCCATCCACCATGCAGAAGATTTAGAAAATGACTTAAAAATAAGTTCACACAAGAAAGCAGCAATAACCAAGCCGTCTATCACCCAGGCTGCTCCACGTAGACCCAGTCGAACAGTCAGCGTTTTTTTAGCAACCAAGAGGTCTACCTCTCGGTCAGGGAATTCAAAAACCATCAACATAGCAGCATGGATCAGAATCAGGGGAATACAGGTCAGCCATAACTCGGCGGATGGAAAACCGCCCTGCATACAATATCCTGCCAGGGGCACCATCAAAGCCACAATAATGGATGTAGTGATCTCTCCCCAACCGGAGGACATAAGTGTAATTGGCGGCGAAGAATAAAAGTATGAACCCAAAAAGCTCAGTCCTATGATTATGATCATCCAGGGTGAAAGATATACCGCTAAAACGCCTGCCAGAATTGCAATGACGGCGCAAATCCGTGCTGCCGTCAAGACCGCAGCAGGCGAAATTTTCCCCGTTGCGAGAATCCCGGAACCGCCCGAAAACCAGGTACGGTTGTTTCCCTCGAGGCTATCAACCTCGAAATCGTAATATTCATTTAAATACTGCGCCATCAACTGAATGGACGTCATGATCCCCTGTCCCAATAAATAGCGAGCCCAATTGAGAGTAAATCCCATTCGAGCAGCAGCTGCTGCACCGAGGGCATACAATAATAACCCGCCCAGAAGAAACTGAACTCTGGAGAGTTTGATAAAATTCCAGGCTTGGTTGAGAATTCTTGTCATGTAAAAATTATACAATCTACTCAAAACCGTCTGGGCTACCAAAATCCACGATGACTGGGTCCCATTCATGTGCTCTTCGGCCAGGAAATAAAGGATCCTGCCCAAGCGCACAAAAAAACTCAATGTTTATCATAACTCTGCTCTAAATTTCTGGTATTTCAAATCTGAGACCAGATACCCGTTTTTGATAAACAAGGATGTCTTGAAAATATTAATCTGAAATTAACCCGATTCAATAGAGACAATTAATTAGGTTTATTGTATAAATCTATTAACGTAAACAGAATTTGCTATCGAACTTCGCAAAAAAGCGGGAACCAATGGATCAGACGCTAAGAGACCAACAAGTCGCAAATGCCAAAATTATTGCTGCCACCGGAAATAAACGGGAAGCTGCCAAACTTTTCATTCAATTAATTAGAGAAAGACCGAATGATCCAACTCCCTGGTTGGAAATGGAAGGCGTTTTGGATAACCCTGAACAAAAGAAGGAATGTCTGGAGCGGGTACTGAAACTCGATCCCAATAATAATAAAGCGAAGAAAAGATTAAGCGAGTTATTCCTTGCCCAGGTTGAAACGCCTCAACAAGTTCAAAAAGCTATAACCTCGCAGCAGCCCGAGCACCGGTACTGTATTTATTGCGGTAATGAACTCTCATTGAAAGCCGAGTTTTGCGGTAAATGCGGAAGGCCAGTCCCCGGACCAGATCAGCCTCTAATTCAACCTCGTCAAACGGATTCCACTTCCTCCAGTACAGCTCAGCAAAATCCAGATCGAGGGTTTTCAGGTATCTCTTCTGGTCAAATTCCAGCAGCGAATCCATCCCCGGCGCAGGTTTATATTCCTCAGAATGTAAATTGGTCCAATCCAAACAATGCAGTTCAAAATTCCAATTTGCGCTCGAATGAGCCAAATACTATGGCTGTTTTTTGGCAATTTTTTTGGATTTTCTTAGTCCTGACTACCGTATTAGGGATTCTCGACTATATCATTGCTCTTTCGAGTGATGCAGACACTCCTCAAATTCTGGATGGTATCGAAACTGTTATTTGCAGTTTTTTGGTGCCCTCTATCCTCCAATCTCGACATTTTAAGCGGGATTCTTTGATTATTGCAGGGTTTTCAGCAATATTCTTCAGTATGTTGGCAACCTGGATTCTTAATCTCTTAGTAAAACCCCAAAATATCAATTATTATTTACCCCAGATATTCGCTTTTTCCATTCTAGCCATGCTTCTGAGTGTCGCTATTTTCAATAAACCCCCCGTCTATGCCAATCTTCAAGCACAAGCCCAGAACGACTTCCCGGCTGAACCAGGGGATACAGTGACCGCCAGCCAGACCTCCCTGCTTGCGAACCGAACTGGTATTCTGTTAACCTTTATCGCAGCCTTGTCTCTTATTTATTCTGGTTACTTTATTATTATGAGGATTTTGTATCTGTTTCCCTCTTCGTTTACTTCAAATACGTCCTTAGAGAATAACGAATCTGCTCAGAATATAATTTTTCTCATAGTTAGTGCCATTTTATTCTTCCTGTTGGCTATTCTATTTATTAAGGACCACCATTTTTCTCGCTATCAAATAATCATCGGCGGTGGTTTAGCAGCCTTGGTATTGGACTTTCTTTGTTTCCGCTATACTCCCTTTTTCTGGATAGGATTACCCATTAACTGTCTGTTATTGTATCTGGGTACATGGCTTTTTGCACCAAAGACTACAAATCGACGACTTTAATTTCTGGTTCAGCGGAATCATTAATTTCGTATTATTCCCAACAAGAAATGTTTATTATATGTTGGGGTAAAAATCGAATTTATAACAAAAGGCTGCTTGAAGAAGAAAAATATTTCCGCCCTGTTTTTCGGTGTCACCAATAAAATCTAAACAATTTCTGCACATTAAAAATATATAATATATTTTCAAATGAACAAAACAAGTATTGAAGCCAGAGCTTTTTTACCTTCATTTCTACATCACAAGCTCTCGCCCCGTTTTCGGCATTTCTTATTTAACCTTTCCTTAAGTATCTTTTTTGGACTCGCCTGGTTTTTGTTGCTGTATGGGAACAGCTCCCTCGATACCTCCAACGTAAACTGGATTTACCAGGCCGGGGGAGATATCTTTCAGCACCAAATCGGCTGGGAATGGTTCCGCCAGGCTCCCTGGCAGTTTCCATTGGGACGCATCAGTGCTTACGGGTATCCCTTTGGTACTTTCGTCAGTTACATGGATTCGATTCCATTACTGGCGATACCCTTCAAGCTACTCTCTCCTCTACTGACACCAAATTTTCAATATATGGGTATCTGGGAATTGATTTCTTATATTTGCCAGATGCTGATCGGAATATTAATTCTGGACGAATTTACTCCGTCCACACTCAAGAAGCTCCTTGGCGCTTCTTTGCTCGTGCTCTCTCCCCCGCTGATCTTTCGGTCTTTTTCCCATGATTCCTTGACCGCCCAATGGATCTTACTGGCAGGTATTTGGTTCATTTTGGTCGAATACCGGCATAAGCTTTGGCGTGGTGCCTGGGTATTGCTGATTTCCATAGCGCTGCTGGTACATGTTTATTTTGTCGCTATGCTGCTGCCCTTGTGGGTAATCAGCCTGTTTTTCCGATATTCTCGCAATAAAAATAAGGGAATGGTTGTGGTCGATGTAGCAGTCGTGGCGGCGGCTATCTTCTTGATTGGTTATTCAACCGGTTTATTCAGTCTCCTCCCCGATGATCTGATAGGCAAAGAATTTGGCTTGTATTCATGGAATCTGAATGGATTCTTTAATCCCTTCTCGAATTCTTCAATTCTCAATCCCTTGCCAACTGGCACTTCCGGACAATATGAGGGCTTCAGCTATCTGGGCCTTGGAAATCTTGTCCTTCTTCCCATCGGGTTAATCATCTTCTTTACTAGAGACACTTCGCGCCACAATTTGTACTTCTTCCTGCCCTTTGTAATTGTCTCCTTCATCTTCATCTTGTTCGCATTGTCGAATGAAGTTTTCTTCAACGCTGCTCTTTTATGGAATATTCAATTACCGGAATTCCTTCGTAAGATTTTCTCCATTTTTTCTTCATCCGGACGTTTCATCTGGCCTGTATTTTATTTCATTGTCCTGTTTGGAATCATCAGCATTGTGCGAAACAATCGTTTTGCGGCAATATTTCTGGTTTTAGCTTTATTGGTTCAATTTATTGACCTACAGCCCTTATTTTCCGTAAAGAAATCAATCAATTTTGAAACTTACACACCCTCCCTGCAATCGGAGTTCTGGCCTGCAGCAGCCAAGAGCAATCAACATATCCTGCTTATTCCCGCAGAAGATGCTTTTGATATTTACGCTCCGATCGCCCTCTTTGCCCGTCAGTCTGAATTAACCCTCAATTGGGGATATTTCTCCCGCTCTGATTCCGGAGCGATTGCGAATTATGCAATACAGGCATGGCAAGACCTGCTGGCAAACCAATCGGATCCACAAACGTTGTACATTTTTTGGGGTGATGAATGGGTAGCCAAGGCAAAACAAGCGCTGTCCAGTAAAATGCTCGTCTGCCAGGTAGATGGCTACGAGGTTGTCTTTTCTTCAAAAAACCCGCTGGTTCAGGCTGATATTGATCTTGCCCGCTATTGTACTTTCCCATAATTTTGCGATATGTATATGAAGTCCCTTTTACCGGCCGGTTTGATCTGATTTCATCCAATATCAATGTCGGAAAAATTCCATGCATACAAATTGTATGCTGTGTCGTGCAATACATTAAATTTTTTATGGTAAAATTCTTTCGCTTTCTGTGCATGAACACTATATTTCATATATAGAATGCACAGCGATTTGAAAATATTTTGTACCCAAAGATTAATGCGTTAACCGCTTGGGGAAATGCTGGAATTGGCAGACAGGCATGACTTAGGATCATGTGCCGCGAGGCGTGAGGGTTCAAGTCCCTCTTTCCCCACACGATTTACTAGACTTTTTGAACGAAGGAAAATGACTTTGAAAATCGAAACTGAACTCCGTGATGATCATCAGATGAAAGTTGTGGCTGAATTTGAAGCCGACGTTCTGGAAAAATACAAACATCAGGCTGCCCGTAAAATTGCCACTCGAGCCAAAATTCCTGGTTTCCGCCCTGGCAAAGCCCCATACGATGTTGTCCTGCGCCTTTACGGTGAAGAAGCCATCGTCGAAGAAGCAAAAGGGCTGCTGGTGGATGATAACTACCCCAAGATTTTGGATGAAGCCAAGATTGATCCCGCCGCCCCTGGCTCTCTTCAAGAGATTTCCGAGACCGAGCCCATTAAAGCCACTTTTATCGTTCCTCTTGAGCCTACAGTAGAGCTGGGAGATTACCAGGCTCTGCGCAAAAAATACTCCGTTAAAGCCGTCACCGAAAAACAGGTAGATGAATTTATCGAGCGCATGCGCAAGAATTACTCTACTGCGGAACCTTCTACCAGCCCGTCTGCTGAAGGCGATATGGTTGCTTTAAAATTGGATGCTGTCTTAACCGCACCTGTTGATGATGAAAAAGCGGAAGTTCTCAAAGAATCTCCCTTACAGGTCATCGTAGGTGAAAATGACCCTGAGGAAAACGACTTCCCATTTCCTGGATTCAGTGAGAATCTCAAGGGATTGAATGAGAAGGACGAAAAATCCTTCAAATATGCTTATCCCGAAGACTCAAAATATGACCGCCTGCGCGGCAAGGAAGTTGAATTCCATGCTGTGATCGAGAGTGTTAAGACCATGCATCTGCCTGAACTCAATGATGAATTCGCTCAGAGCGTGGGTGATTTTGAGAATATTGCCAAATTACGCGAGATGGTTCGTGTTCAACTCGAAGCTCAAGCTAAAACCGAGTACGAACGTATTTATTTCGATGATTTGATCGAAAAACTTGTCAAAGGCGCCAAAATCAAATACGCTCCTCAAACTCTCGAACACGAGATGGAGCACGTCGTTGAATCCATTGAGCAGGACCTCTCCCAGCAGCATATGGAATTGGATACCTACCTCAAGACGCTCAAGAAAGAGAAAGCTGCCTGGATGGAAGAAGAAGTCAAACCGGCAGCTCAAAAACGTCTGGAGCGTTCGCTCGCTCTCGACGAACTCGCCAAAATTGAGAAAGTCGAAGTCGGTAATGAGGAGCTGCAGAACGAATTCACCCAGATGATTAACGAAATGCAGTACAGAACTGATCCCAAACAACTTCAAAAAGACTTGAAATCTGAACGCTTTGCCAATGCGCTGGCTATGGAAGCCGCTTCCCGTTTGCTTAACCGCAAAGTCCTCGAATGTATAAAGGAAATTGCGACTGGTAAGGCCGCCGAGAAAGCAGCTGAAAAAGCTGCCCATCCCGCCGAAGGGACTGAAACACCTGTTGAAGTTGAAGCTTCAGCCAAAAAGCCCACCAAAGCAAAAAAAGCCGCTAAAACCGCAGTTGTCGAAGGCCATGGCACTCCCGAAAAACCGGTGAAAGCCAGTAAACCTACTAAAAAAGCAACAGCGGATAGCGAAGTGGCTGCTGAACAGGCTAAGTCCGCAGAATCGGTTGCCCCAAAAGCCTCCAAAACCAAGAAATCTGATAAAAAATAGATATTCATGGTGTATATTGGATGGAAACAGGAGGTAACGTGAACACTTCAGATTTTAAATCAATCATTCCTATGGTCATCGAAAATTCTGGCCGTAGTGAAAGAGCCTATGATATCTATTCCCTGCTCTTCCGGGAACGGATCATTTTTCTGGGCACGGCCATCGATGATCAGGTAGCCAATGCTGTTGTCGCCCAATTACTGGTATTGAGCCGCGAGGACCCCGAAGCGGATATTCAAATGTACATCAACTCTCCCGGCGGACAGATTTATTCTGGCCTGGCTATCTACGACACAATGAAAATGATCCCTAACAAGATCAGCACGGTAGCCGTTGGCGTCACCGCATCCTTTGGGACTGTATTGCTCGCTGCCGGTAGTAAGGGCAAGCGCTATGCCCTGCCCCATGCCACTATCCACATGCATCAACCCCTGGGTGGTGCTGAAGGACAGGCTTCCGATATCGAGATTCAAGCCAGAGAGATCTTACGCCTCAAAGCCAGTTTGATGGGAATTCTATCTGATGCTACAGGTCAAACTCTGGAAGTGATCGAACACGATACGGACCGCAATAAATATCTCGATGCTCAGCAAGCCGTCGATTACGGTCTGGTGGATCAAGTTTTGATCCCGCCCAAGGCTGCCTAGATTTCAACACGCAAAAACAAACCGGTTGGCGCTCCGCTATCCGGTTTGTTTTTTGGAGTTTCGATTCATGAAGATTCACTCTTTAGAAAACATTAAAGCACTCGTTTTAGATATGGATGGAGTGTTATGGCGGGAAGCCGAACCAATTGGCGATCTGGCTGCCATATTTGCGCGCTTTGATAAAGCTGGGTTGAAGGTACTGTTAGCCACCAATAACGCCACGAAAACTCAAGAGATGTACATAGAGAAAATCGCCGGAATGGGAGCCAGACTCAAAAAGGATCAGATTGTTACCTCATCAATGGGAGTCGCTTACCTGCTAAAAAAGAGATTCCCCGACGGCGGCCCTGTGTATGTGATCGGAGAAATTGGCCTCGTCAGTGCCCTTCAGGATATGGGTTTTTATGTATCGGAGCAAAACCCATTGGCTGTGATAGCCGGTATGGATCGTCAGATCAACTTTGATAAATTAAAACACGCGACTCTGTTTATCCGCCGTGGAATACCTTTTTACGGCACCAACCCTGATCGCACTTTCCCTACACCGGAAGGATTCATTCCTGGAGCCGGGGCTATCCTGGCTGCGCTGGTGGCTGCCACGAACATCGAACCGATCATTGCCGGGAAACCTTCGCCTACGCTTTACGAATTCGCACTCGAAAAATTAGGGACGCTGCCCTCCGAAACCCTGGCGGTCGGTGACCGCATCGAGACCGATATTGTCGGCGGTCAGCAGGCCGGCCTTCGCACCGCACTAGTGCTTTCTGGCGTAGCTACCCGAGCCGAAGGTATGGCCTGGCTGCCCAAAATTGATTTAATTCTGCCGGAACTCGGAGACTTAATCTAAATGACCGCCGCTGAGGTTCGTCCACTGTTCTATGACCTTTCTCAGGCAGAATTGCAGCAAGCCCTTCAAGACCTGGGAGAGCCGGCTTTTAGGGTTAAACAGATTTGGCAGGCAGTTTATATCGATCTGATTCCTGATCCCCTTGAAATCACAACCCTGCCCAAACCACTGCGCCAGAAGCTCGCTGAGGCTTTCCGTTTTTCTGCACTGACACCAGCCCGCAAGTTGACCTCATCGGATAACCAAACCATCAAGACTCTTTTTTCTTTACCGGATTCCCATGCCATTGAAGCTGTACTCATGTATTATGAGGAACGCCAGACCCTGTGTATTTCCACCCAGGCTGGCTGTGCTATGAACTGCGTCTTCTGTGCTACCGGGCAGATGGGTTTTAAACGCAACCTCTCTGCTGGTGAGATCGTCGAACAGGTGCTGTATTATGCACGCCTGCTCAAACAGGAAGAAAAAGTCGTCACCAATATCGTCATCATGGGCATGGGTGAACCTTTTATGAACTATGAAGCCACTCTCGCTGCCGTGGATCGACTCAATGACCCAGCTGGCTTTAACTTGGGTGCGCGTCGCTTTACTATTTCCACATCAGGTCTCATCCCCAAGATTCAACGATTTGCCTCAGAAAAACGCCAGGTAAATTTGGCCGTCAGCTTGCACGCTGCCAATGACGAACTGCGTACCTCGATGATGCCGGTCAACCGCAAGTATCCCGTCACTGACTTGATCCAGGCCTGCCGCGATTACGTCAGCCAGACAGGACGCCGTATCACCTTCGAGTGGGCGCTCATTGCCGGGGTCAACGACAGGGATGCGGATGCCTTTGAACTGGCCGCTCTTGTAAAAGGATTGCTTTGCCACGTCAACATCATTCCCCTCAACCCCACTACGAAATTCGCCGGTCAACCAACCACTCGGGAACGCGCTGCAGCTTTTCAAGCGATTTTAGAAAGTAAAGGAATCCCTTGCACCATCCGGCTGCGCCGAGGGATCGATATTCAGGCCGGCTGCGGTCAATTAGCTTCGTTTGAAGAACAATCACCAACCGCCCACTGATTTCACAATACAATGTTTCTTTTAGAAAAATTTTGTAAAGATTCTTGATCATTAATCAAAATCAGCGGATAAGTATTTCTCACATGATATAATTTCAACCCAATGGCAGAAAATATTTTCTCTAAATGGAAAGACTCTCTCGAACGCACCCGTAAAGCTAGTTTCGGGCGCATTGCCTCTTTTCTGGGCACTTCCGAGATCAACGGTGATACCTGGGATAACCTGGAAGGCTTGCTGCTTCAGGCAGATCTAGGTGTTGAAACCACCCAATCTGTAATAGCCAGTCTGAAAAAAACAGTCACCGCCGAGGGTCTTACCCGATCTGATGAGCTGCTCAAGCAGCTTGAAACCGAATTAGTTTCGCGTCTGACTCCCCCGGTCTCTATGGACCTGGACCATCAACCGACGGTGATTTTACTCGTTGGAGTCAACGGTTCAGGCAAAACCACGACTGCTGCTAAACTTGGCAGACTCTTTTCGCTTTCAGGCAAGAAGGTATTGTTGGCCGCTGCGGATACTTACCGCGCCGCTGCCATCGACCAGTTGCAAGTCTGGGCTGATCGCCTTGATCTCCCGATAATAGCCGGTCAACCCGATAGCGATCCTGGTGCGGTTGCGTATGATGCCATTCAATCTGCAGTAGCTCGCAAACTCGATGTGGTTCTGGTGGACACAGCGGGCCGCCTGCATACCCGCTACAACTTGATGGAAGAACTCAAGAAAGTTCACCGCGTGGTGGGCAAGGCTTTACCTGGTGCCCCGCACCTGGTTTTACTTGTATTGGATGCCACAACCGGGCAAAATGCGCTGCTGCAGGCCAAAGCATTTCAGGCTGCCGTACAGGTCAATGGCGTCATTTTATCCAAACTGGATTCATCCGCGCATGGCGGCATGGCCTTTGCGATCCAAAAAGAACTTGGCTTGCCTATCTATTTCGCCGGTCTGGGTGAAAAACCTGAAGACCTGACTCCCTTTGACCGTGAAAGTTTTGTCAAAGGCATTTTAGCCCAATAAGATATGAGGATTTATGGAAGACCTTGTGACGACTTTAAAAACCAGCCAAACATCAATCCACTCGCTCATGGAGCGTCTTTGACTTATCTCAGAAAGAAATCCAGCTAACCAAACTGCAAAAGGAATCTGAATCCCCAGATCTGTGGAATGACCCTCAGCAAGCTCAGATTTTAATGAAAAATATCTCTGACCTGCGTGATGAGTTGAATTTATGGAACGGTTTGGAAAAAAAGATCAATGATACCCTCGAGTTGGCTGAAATGGACGATGTTTCGCTGCAAGAGGAGTTGACCTCAGAAACGCTATCTATTCAGGCAGACCTTCACAAATTGGAACTATCCACACTTCTTGGCGGCAAATACGACCGCGGCAACGCCTTACTTACCATTAACGCTGGTGAAGGTGGCACCGATGCCCAGGATTGGGCCGGAATGTTGGAAAGAATGTACCTGCGCTGGGCCGAGAGACGTGGCTACACGACAGAAATATTAGATTCTATGGAAGGTGAAGAAGCTGGCATCAAAACGGTCAGCATCGCCGTAAATGGCGCCTATGCTTACGGCTATCTGCGGGCAGAAAAAGGTGTCCATCGCCTGGTACGTCTCTCCCCCTTTGACTCGGCGCACCGCCGCCATACCTCTTTCGCCCAGGTCGAAGTCTTGCCCGAAGTAGCCGCCGAAGATCCGCTAGTCGTTATCAATCCCGAAGACCTGAAGATCGATATTTACCGTTCTTCTGGAGCTGGCGGTCAGAATGTGCAAAAGAATTCGACCGCAGTCCGTATCACCCATATTCCAACCGGAATTGTGGTTTCCTGCCAAAATGAACGCTCTCAATTGCAAAACCGGGAAGTAGCCATGCGCGTATTGCGTTCCAGGCTTCTGGATATCGCTCAACAAAACGCCGACAAAAACTTGGCTGATCTGCGCGGAGTATACCAAAAAGCCGAATGGGGGAGCCAGATTCGTTCTTATGTGCTGCATCCCTACCAAATGGTCAAAGATCACCGTACAGAGTTTGAGATGGGTAACAGTCAGGCTGTTCTGGACGGCGATCTGGATGGATTTATCGAAGCTTATTTACGTCAAGGAAAATGATAAAAAAGGCCGGAGAAAATATTTTCTCCGGCCTTTTTTCAGTCCAATAGTTTTGCCAGATCAATATACGACATATCTAATTGCTTTGGATGGTTGATCACATCCTCCAAAGGTGTAACTGCAATTTCTCCATTAATGACACCTACCAACACGCCAAAATTCCCCTTCACCAATTGTTCGACAGCAGCAGATCCAAGTCGGCTTCCCAGAATACGGTCCACAGCGCTCGGAACCCCTCCACGCTGAACATGACCGATGATAGTCATTCGCAGGTCAAAACCTAACCGCTCGCGGTGTTCTGTAAAATACGCATCCAAAGCGGTTGCGTTATATTTTGCACCTTCGGCAACTACAATGATAGCGTGTGATTTTCCACGCTCGTAAGCAGAAGCTAATGTCTTGGCAATCTCTTCGGGGTCTGTCTCTACTTCAGGTAGAACAACGTATTCTGCTCCACCGGCAATAGCTGCCATTAGTGCCAGATAACCACATTTTCGGCCCATCACCTCAATCAAAAAAGCACGTTGGTGAGAGGATGCCGTTGTCTTCAAGCGGTCGATTGCTTCCAGAGCTATATTTAAAGCGGTATCAACGCCAATCGTGGTATCAGAGCCAACCAGGTCGTTATCTATCGTCGAAGCAATCCCAACCACAGGGAAACCTAATTTATGTAAAGCGCAATTACCGGCTTGCGAACCATTTCCGCCAATGACAATCAGTCCTTCGATTCCAGCACTATTCAGAGCTCGAATCGCTCTCAACTGGCCGGCTTCAGTAACAAATTCGGGGCACCTTGCACTTCCCAAAATAGTTCCGCCGCGCTGCAGAATCCCCCCCACATCACGAGTACCCATTTGTGAAAAAATACCATTGATCAGGCCCTCGTAACCATTTTTTACACCGAATACTTCAAAGCCATTTGCAACCCCAGTGCGCACGACAGCTCGAATGGCACCGTTCATACCAGGGGCATCACCCCCGCTCGTCAAAACCGCAATCCTTTTCATAATTCCTCTTAATCACACATTGAAAATATAGGCTATTTTATCACGGTTCAATTATCGCTCAAAATGAGCAAAGACTTATCGATATTTTGTAAATCAAGCTCCTCCCCAATCCGTAAACTTTTTGGTACAATTGGCGAAGATCGGTAAGCTTATTCCAATATACAAAGGGAAAACATGGCTCAATACCGGATCGAAAAACATCCCATTTTACCTGTTCCAGTTCGTAAACCAATCCACTTTTTCTGGCAAAACACAAGTTATATAGCAAATGAAGGCGAGACCATTGCAGCAGCATTATTTGCCAATGGTATTCATGTTTTCGGCCATCACCCTAAAGACGGCTCGCCGCTGGGTATTTTTTGCGCAAATGGTCAATGTTCGCAATGTATGGTCATTGCGAATGGCCGGCCGGTAAAATCGTGTATGGAATTAATTGATGATGGGATGGAGATACAGCCTAACGATGGTTTGCCCACCCTACCCAAGAAAGAAACCCTCGATGCTCTTCAACCAATTGAAGAAATTAAGATTCCCGTCCTGATCATTGGCGGGGGTCCAGCCGGTTTGTCAGCAGCAATCGAATTAGGCAAACTGGGGATCCAAGTCTTATTGGTCGATGATAAACACCGGTTGGGAGGCAAGTTGGTATTGCAAACCCACCGGTTTTTTGGCTCTATGGCTGCTGTTTACGCTGGGACTCGCGGCATCGACATCGCAACCCGTCTTGAAAACGAATTGCGTAAATATCCCTGCGTGGATATCTGGACTAAATCTACCTGCCTGGCAGTTTTTAGCGACAAAAAAGTGGGCATTCTGCGGGACGGGGACCGCTATACTCTAGTCACACCCGAAGTTTTGATGGTTGCCAGCGGAGCCCGCGAAAAGTTTTTGGCGTTCAACGGGAATACCTTACCTGGCGTTTATGGTGCTGGTGCCTTTCAAACTCTGGTCAATCGAGATCTGGTTCGTCCAGCCGAGAAACTCTTCATTGTCGGCGGCGGCAACGTCGGTCTTATTGCGGGGTATCATGCGCTGCAGGCCGATATTGGTGTAGTGGGTTTGATCGAAGCCTTGCCCGAATGTGGAGGGTATAAAGTTCACAAAGACAAACTTATCCGTATGGGAGTACCCATTTACACCTCCCATACCATCCTGAGTGCTAACGGTAATAATAAAGTCGAATCGGTGACGATTTCCAAAGTTGATTCAGCCTTCAAACCGATTCCAGGAACAGAAGCTTCTTATGAATGCGATGCCGTTTTGATCGCAGTAGGTCTGGATCCGGTAAACGAGTTCTATGACAAAGCCAAAGATTTTGCCATCCCGGCTTTTGTCGCTGGAGATGCTGAAGAAATCGCCGAGGCTTCGTCGGCAATCTTCACAGGCAAGATTCGCGGCCTGGAAATTGCTTCATTCCTTGGAAAAAACACCGCCAAGGTTCCGGCTGCCTGGATCAAGACCAGCCAGATTCTCAAATCCCGTCCGGGACAGGTTTATTCAGAACAACACCCCGACCTCAATGAAGGAGTGGTACCGGTCTTTCATTGCAATCAGGAAATTCCATGTAATCCCTGCTCAGGGTTATGTCCCAACGGCTTAATCGTAGTTGACCAAAAAGATATCCGTGCCATTCCTTCATTTGTCGGGAATAATTATTCCTGCCAGGTATGCGAGCGCTGTGTGGCGGGCTGCCCTGGTTTGGCGGTGACCCTGGTCGATTACCGCAGCAATCCGGATATGCCGCTCGTTTCGATCCCTTATGAATTTTCTCGTGAACTTCTAAGAAAAAAAGACATCATCACCGCCCTGGATACTGAAGGAAATCCCTTGGGAGACCTTGAGGTTGCAGATCTGCACACCATCCCCAGCAGCGACCGCACAATGATCGTAGTAGTTGAATCTCCGGCTAAAATCGCCTCCTCCATTGCCGGGATTCGGATCCAGGAGACACTCATCACCCAACCTATGCTCCAGTACGTGCATCATGTCGCCGATGACACGATCGTTTGCCGCTGTGAGCATGTCACTGCAGGAGAAATACGCTCTCTGATTCGCAAGGGTTATCGCGATATGAATGAAATAAAAACAGTCACGCGCGCTTGCATGGGTGCCTGTGGAGCCAAGACCTGCGCCGCCCTCATTCATCGTCTTTTCCGCGAAGAGAATGTGCCCATCAATGAAGTCACAGACCCTTCCAAAAGGCCGATCTTCATGGAAGTTCCTCTCGGAGTATTTGCCGGGGAATCGCACCAGGAGCCGCATTCATGACAACTGCTACTTATGACGTAATCGTGATCGGGGCAGGTTCAGTAGGTACTCCCGCCGCATTTTATCTGGCTCAGGCAGGGTATAAAGTTTTAGTACTGGAATCCGTCGCCAGTGTCGGGCAAGGATCAAATAAACGTGCTATCGGTGGTATTCGTGCCACCCATTCTGATCCAGCCAAAGTTCAGCTTTGCAGCCGCAGCCTGGAAATCTTTTCAACTTTCAAGGAAGTTTTTGGAAACGATATCGAATGGGATCAATGTGGTTATGCTTATGTCGCCTACACTCCGCGTGAAGAGACAATATTAAAGCAACTGCTTCCAATCCATAAAAAAGCCGGCATCCAGAATGATTGGTATGATGCAGCAGATTATCTCAAACTCATCCCCGATCTTAATCCAAAAGGGCTGATCGGCGGCACTTTTTCACCGGATGATGGCAGCGCTTCACCTTTATTGGTCAATCATGCCTACTATCAGCATGCCGTTCAACTAGGTGTGGATTTTCATTTTTCCGAGCAGGTCACGGGAATGGAAGTAAATCATGGGTTCATCACCGATGTAAAAACCGAGCGAATGACGTACTCGGCGCCTGTGATTCTGAATGCGGCTGGAGCCTGGGCTGCGGAAATCGGCAAACTGGCTGGAGTAGACCTGCCTATTCACCCGGACTCACATGAAGCGGCTATTACCGAACCGGTAGCCCGTTTTCTAGGGCCGATGGTCGTCGATATCCGCCCCTCTCCCGGTTCTTCCAATTACTATTTCTATCAGCATATTACCGGGCAAATCATTTTTTGTATTACACCGGAGCCCAATGCCTGGGGGTTCAACGTTAGCGAGACCAGTACATTCCTGCCAATGGTAGCCAAACGAATGACCGAAATCATGCCCCGATTGAGCAACATCCGTGTGCGCCGTACCTGGCGCGGGTTGTACCCAATGACTCCCGATGGTTTCCCCATTATCGGATGGTCGCCTGAAATCAAGAATCTCCTGCTTGGGGTCGGATTTTGCGGGCAGGGTTTCATGTTAGGACCCAGCAGCGGTGAATTACTTGCTCGACTGGTCCAGGAAAAAACAACCCCCGCGGACCGGTCGATTCTTCCTTTGCTGGCTCCAGATCGCCAATTCTCAGGTGAGGAACTCTTAAAATAAGCCTTAGGAATTCATGGCTTTTTGCCTAACAGATGATAAAATACAACCTTATACTCTCTTTCAGAGTCTAATGGATGATTTATGTCGATAAAAGGTTTCGTCTTTGATTTTGATGGCCTAATTCTGGATACGGAAGCTCCACTCTTTAAGGCCTGGCAAGAAGTATTTGCTGAAAACGGCTCTTCGCTTTCGATGGCTGACTGGTGGAAAATAATCGGCACCGGTGGTTTAGAGTACGATCCTGCCGAGGACCTCAATCAGAAAACTCACGGGAAGATCGTTGTCGAGGAAGTCAGAAAAAAAGCCCTTGATCGTTCAAACCGTATCATCGCTGATCAATTTTTGCAGCCTGGTGTAGAAGATTTCATTAGACAGGCACACCATTTTGGTATAAAGATGGCAATTGCCTCGAGTTCATCTTTCGATTGGGTTTATCCGTTTATAGAAAAGTTTTCGTTGACAAATTATTTTGAAGGCATTTTTACCTCAAGCGATGTTGAAGCGGTTAAGCCGGATCCCTCCCTGTATACACTCGCAGCAAACCGCCTCGGCTTTGCACCTGATTCAGTAATTGCTTTTGAAGATTCATTAAATGGTGTCATTTCAGCAAAAGCAGCCGGTCTATACTGTATTGCAATTCCGAACCCAATCACCCAGAACATGGATTTCACGATTGCAGATCGAATTGTTGAGTCTTTTACTCAATTAGACATTGCTGACTTATGCAAGATAGCCTGATTCAGCGCGGAGATTTCCCGATCAGCACAAATTTGAGCTAGAATAACGAATATCAGATAATCAACTATGGTCAGTACTGAAAAACTTGCACCCTTACTTGAGAATTTAGTAGAATCTTTTCCCGAAAGCTATTCGGTCATCGATCGGGAGATGATTATGCATGCTTACCGGTACGCTGAAGAAGCCCACAAAGAACAAAAACGAGCTTCAGGTGAGCCCTATATTACCCATTGTGTCGCAGTAGCCATCATTCTTGCCGAAATGCATGTGCAGCCGGCAGTGGTAGCCGCTGGTTTATTGCATGATACGGTTGAAGATACAACAGTCACTTTAATTGATCTGCGCCGTGAGTTTGGCGACGAAATCGCCCAACTGGTAGATGGGGTCACAAAACTTTCTAATTTACCCAGGGTATCCCGGGCGGATCAACTCGCCAAAAGCAGTACAGAAATCCCGTTAGCAGCAGAAGAAGAGCAGGAAAACCAGGAAGAATCCCAATTAGCCAAAGATCGCCGCCGTGATCTGGCCAATGAGACCTTACGTAAAACTTTTTTGGCGATGGGTGACGATATTCGTGTCATTTTGATCAAACTGGCTGACCGCCTGCATAACATGCGCACCCTGGGGTACATGCCTGAAAATAAACGCAGGCGCATTGCTCAAGAGACCCTGGATATTTTTGCTCCCCTGGCTAACCGCCTGGGAATCTGGCAGCTTAAATGGGAACTAGAGGACCTGGGTTTCCGCTATACGAACCCGGAGAAATATAAAGAAATCGCCCAAAATTTGGCCGAAACCCGCCTTGAACGCGAAAACCAGATGACGGCGATTACCGAGCACTTGCAAAGGTTGATCGTCGAGGCCGGCATCGAGGTTGAGATCAGCGGCCGCAGCAAACATATTTACTCTATCTACCGAAAAATGGTCGATAAGGATAAGGCTTTTGAAAATGTTCGCGATTTGCGGGGTATCCGCCTGATTGTACCGGATATTCCCTCATGTTATGCGGCACTTGGAATTATCCATACCCACTGGCGGCCTATCCCGAATGAATTCGATGATTATATTGCCGCTCCCAAAGATAATTTTTACCAATCTCTGCACACCGCCATTATTTATGATGATGGTAAACCTCTCGAAGTCCAAATACGTACTCCAGAAATGAACCAAAATGCAGAATACGGTATCGCGGCTCATTGGCGCTACAAAGAGAAGAATAACCCGCATGATGAACAGTACGAGCAGCGAATCAATTGGCTGAAGAAATTAATGGATTGGCGCCAAGAGGTTGGCGATGCCAACGAATTTGTTGATGGCATGAAAACCGATGTTTTTCAAGACCGTGTTTATGTTTTTACTCCCCGCGGCGATATTATTGATTTACCCGCCGGTTCAACCCCCATCGACTTTGCTTACCATCTGCACACTGAAGTTGGCAATCGCTGCCGCGGAGCCAAAATCAACGGGAAACTGGTTACTCTGGATTACCTCTTAAAAACCGGGGATCAAGTTGAGATTCTCGCCGCTAAACAAGGTGGACCTTCCAGAGATTGGCTGAATCCAAACCTGGGACTGGTACATACACAGCGTGCCCGGTCAAAGATAAAAGCGTGGTTTAAACGCCAGAACAGGGAACAAAATCAGGCGCAGGGCAAAGTAATTCTGGAACGTGAAATGCGCCGCCTGGGTTTGAATGATATCAACCTGGAAACACTCGCCCACAGCCTTGAATATCATACTCTAGATGATCTTTATGTAGGCATCGGATGCGGTGATGTTTCGCTCAGTCACATCATCAATACACTTTCAGAAGAAGAGAAAAACGATAACAATTTTCTCAATCTTCGCCCTTCCCTGCAGCCCAAAGAAATCGGGAACAACGCTGTCGCAGTATTGGGTTTGAATAACATTTTGACCACCTACGCTAAATGCTGCAAACCTGCCCCCGGTGACGAAATCGTTGGGTATATCACCCGTGGGCGCGGAGCAACGATTCATCGCCGTGATTGCCCGAATATTTTGCGTACCAAGGACCGCGAACGCATTGTCAAGGTCAGTTGGGGTGAACCCAAAAACACTTTCCCGATTGAAATACAAATTAAGGCTTATGACCGCCAGGGATTGATGGGAGATATCTCAAACCTGCTTAATGACGAAAATATCAATTTGAAAGACATTAAACTCACTGTTACTCACAACCTGGCTTATATGACACTGGTGGTCGAAATTTCTGACATTGCTCAACTTTCGCGAGTATTGACAAAAATTGAAAATCTCCCCAATGTCATGGAAGCACATCGATTTAAACCCGGTTAAGGCGTGATATAATATTGCCGTTTTATATAAATGGTTGTTTACTCTTTACGGGTTTTGGAGGTTGCGGTAAAATCGCCCTCATTCTCAACCGCAATGGATTAGGGGATACACAATTAGTATTATGGATATTTGGATATTTATAACGTCGATCATCGGCCTGCTTGATGCAGGTTATCTCTCATATTCAAAATTGACAGAGACAAACCTATACTGCACACCAGGTCTAGGTAATTGTGAGACAGTTAATGCGAGTCAATGGTCTCATATTCTTGGCATTCCGGTAGCTTATCTGGGGCTTTTGACTTATATTGCTATTTTGCTATTGATGATTTTCGGTAAAAAGATTAAAATCATTGCTCCCTATCAGGAATATTTGTTCTTTTTTATCACCCTGATCGGCATATTATTTTCTGGATATTTGACATTTATAGAAGCGGCAGTTCTGCATACTTTTTGCCAATGGTGCCTTCTTTCTGCTGCTATGATGTTGGTGCTGTTTATTTTTTCTGTGATAAAACTGGCCCGTCGCCAGCGTTAATCACATATTCTTTTACAAGGAGGTAAGACAATGCCTCGGATTCGATGTCATTATTTAGATTGCGCATTTCTTGACGATGGTTACTGCAGCGCAGGCATGGTCGAATTGGACCCAGACACCGGATGTAAAACTTATTCCGCAAGCACTGAAACGACGGAAGATGATAACTGGGAAGATGAAACTGAAGCGGATGAATGGGAAGAATTAGATGAAGACGAAGAGGACGATGATAACTGGTCCGATGACGGAGAGGCCACTGAAGAAGAGTATTAATCAGTAAATCTACTATTAAAGTAAACTCGTCAAAACCCCGGACCCCTATCCGGGGTTTTTGTGGCAAAATAGGAATATCGTGATACCCACAACCGTTCAGAAGAACCTCAGGCACAATCTTGTTTTTAATCTCCTGGATGGAGCTTTTTTCGGTTTTGGCTTGGGGTTCGCATCATTTACGACTATTTTGCCGCTTTTCGTTGCAAATCTTACCAATTCAGCTTTACTTATCGGATTGATCCCCGCCATTCATAATGTTGGGTGGCAATTACCTCAACTGCTAACCGCCGGCAGGCTCGGCCGTATGGAACGGTACAAACCCTGGGTTATGTTAATGACCATAAATGAAAGGCTCCCTTTTCTGGGTTTTGCCATTGTGGCTTTATTTCTGCCAAGAATCAGCCAGCACACAGCTCTTATCCTCACCTTTTTACTGCTCATCTGGCAGGGGCTGGGTGCTGGGATAACCGCCAATGCCTGGCAGAACATGGTCAGCAAGGTCATTCCTCCTGAAGGATTGGCTACTTTCCTGGGAGTCCAAACCGCTCTCTCCAACCTGCTAGGCAGCATCAGCGCTATTTTAGCAGGAATTGCGCTTGTTCAAATCAAGAATCCATATAATTATTCGGCAGTATTTATCGCAGCATTTATCTGTTTTGTCTTATCCTGGATCTCAATCAATCAAACCAAAGAAGTCCCCCGAAAAATTAACCTGGATCCCTTTACCAAAACAAATCCAAAAATTGATATCCGTCAAATCCTGCACAAAGATAAGGCATTCGGAAGCTTTCTGCTCAGCCGTTTTCTTTCCCAATTTGGCATGATGGCATTTGCTTTTTACATAATTTATGCTGTCAAGATTCTAAAATTGGATAACATCACAATTGGCATTTTGACCAGCGTGCTCTTTATTACCCAGACCATCGCCAATCCAATTTTAGGGTGGTTAGCGGATAAATGGTCGCGTATCTGGATATTGGTGGTTGGTGGATTCTGCACATTGCTGAGTGTGGTCTTGGCGCTGTTCATCCACGATAAATTCTTATTTGCCATTCCCTTCATCCTTTGTGGAATCGCCAACACCGCTTACTGGACAATTGGCATGACCATCGGGTTGGAGTTTGGCACTCTCGAAGAAAAACCCACCTACGTCGGCCTCTCGAATACGCTCGTCGCCCCAGCGACGATCGTTGCTCCATTGCTGGGAGGGTTCTTGGCTGACCAGTTTGGCTATCCGGTGACCTTTTATGTATCCATTTTTTTCAGTTTGGTCACCATCCCCCTGCTGATCTATATGGCGCGCAACTCGAGCAAACAGGCAGCCTCACTCGTCGAGTAGTAGCCGGGATATATAATTCACCCGCTCTTTTAAGCATGTACTGATTTAGGTAAAGGACGCACTCCCCCTATGGCAGTGAGAACCTCGATTTAAACAATTCACCCGCTCTTTCGAGCGGGTGTAGGCTGGGGGCAAAGGATTCGAACCTCTACAGGCAAATCCAGAATCTGCAGTCCTGCCATTAGACGAGCCCCCAAAAATCGAACGCACCACATTTTACCACCCCACCTTGCCCCTGTCCAGATTTTGCTATATTTTGCTATTGGCAAATCTTGATGTAAGATAAAATGGTTCTCAATCATCCAGCCAGGGGAAAAAATCTCCACAATAAATCCACACGAAACTAGTAAACTATGTTAAAATCGATGAACTTGGTAAGCAGGAATTTTTCTCTGCTACCTTTCCGCCTTTAGGCTGACCTACGGTTTGCGCTAGGGGCTATCCCAGGGAAAGGAGGTTCTCTTTATATGCGAAATTATGAGGTCGTGCTCATTATCCACCCTGATCTTGACGAAACAGCATTTAATGCTGCTGTCGAAAAAGTAAAAGGCTGGATCACCACCAGTGGTGGAACTATCTCCAAAATTGATGTTTGGGGAAAACGCAGGATGGCATATACCATCCACAAACAACGCGAAGGTCAGTATATATTGATCAATGCTGAGTTTGCCCCTGCTTTCTGCACCGATCTGGAACGCAATCTGCGCTTCTTGGAGCCAGTAATGCGGTTCATGATTACAGTTGTTGAGTAAAATTGATTATTAGGTTACTTTTTCCAAGGAGTAAACCGTGAGCCGTGGTCTGAACAAGGTAATGATAATTGGTCATTTAGGTCGGGACCCAGAAATGCGTTATACGCCTTCCGGTCGTCCTGTCACCACATTCACTGTCGCTACTAATCGCACCTGGAATACCGCTGATGGGGAACGACACAATGAAACTGAATGGTTTAATGTTGTTACCTGGGGTAATCTGGCTGAAATATGCAAACAATATTTGACCAAGAGTCAACAGGTTTACATAGAAGGCCGTTTACAAACCCGTCGTTGGGAAGATGCTGAAGGGGTTAAACACTCAAATGTTGAAATTGTCGCTAATGAAATGATGATGCTCAGCGATAAACATGAAAACGGCCAACAACCTCCCATTGATACGAGCGAGACGGAAGTCTCTCCTGAAGAAGAGTATCCATTCTAAATGGAGTTTAAGATGTCTGAAGATACCAATCAAGAAAATGAGCAAAGTTATGGCGGCGGCCGCCGTTTTATTGCGCGGCCTAAAATTTGCCAATTTTGCGCTGATAAAAACATCAGCATTGACTATAAACAAACAGATATGCTGCGCCGCTTTGTCACTGAAGATGGCAAGATCCGACCACGGCGTCAAACCGGGACTTGTGCCACCCATCAACGCAAATTGGCCCTGGCAATTAAACGTGCACGTCACATTGCCTTACTCCCCTTCACTGGAGAGCGTTGGGCTGATGCAATTCGTTAATTTGTAGCTTGAGGAGGCATAGCGGGTTGGTTTACCCTATGCCTCTTATTCTTTCTAATTGAGGTAGATATGGCCAAAGAACCTGCAAATAAATCACCGAAAGAGTTGACCAAGAAACATCAGGCCAGACTCGAAAAAGAGAACCGCCAAAAGAAATTCCTTACAATTGGAATTATTGCCATCGGGATTATTATTGTGGCTCTGATTGTATACGGTATTCTCAGTACGACAGTTTTGAAAGATAGTAAAGCCGTTGCAAAAGTGGGTGATACAACCATTACGGTAAAACAGTTCGAAGATCGCGTCTCGTATGATCGGTACCAAGAAATTCAGACCTTCCAATCCTATGCGACTTCCTACTTTGCTTCTTTCTTCCAGGATCAGCTGGTCAGTATCCAAAATTCATTGGATAGTTATGTTCAATTCGGCAGCGATACCCTCGATCAAATGACAGGCGAAATCGCTTTGGTGAAAAAAGCAAAATCCATGGGTATTACTGTTACCGACCAGGAAGTTGAAGATTATATCCAGTCGCAATTACAATATTATCCCAGCGGCACTCCGACAACTGTAATACCGACTGCCACGATCACTTATTTCCCAACTTCAACTTTGTCTGAGCTGCAAAAAACACTGACATTTAGTTCCCCTACTCCTACTGCTACATTGGAGATCACTCCGACAAATACTCCATCCAGCGCAGAAATGACCTCGACATCTGAAGGTACTCCAGCTGTTGAGTTGCCGAGCGCTACTGCTACTATGGAATCGCCTACCGAGACTCCGACGGTTGAAGCATCTCCTTCTGCAACCGATACGATCACTCCTACCGCGACAGAATATACCTATTCAGGGTATCAAAACCTTTATTCTACAATCGTTGCAGATACCGCAGCTAACGCGTCATTCTCAGAAACTGAATTGCGCAATTATATTCGGACTGTTCTTTATGAACAGAAAGTTTATAACCAGGTCGCTGCTGCAGTTGCACCTGAACAGGACATGGTTTGGGCTCGTCATATCCTTGTGGCGGATGAAGCTACTGCCACAGATGTTGAAAATCAATTAAAAGCAGGCGGCGATTGGAACACCCTGGCTGCCAAATACTCGACCGATACCAGTAACAACACAACCGGTGGTGACCTGGGTTGGTTCACAAAAGGCACCATGGTTAAAGAATTTGAAGATGCTGCCTGGTCGATGCAGGTAGGTGCCACCAGTGACCCGATTAAGACCGATTATGGCTTCCACATTATTCAGGTCCTGGGTCACGAAACCCGCCAACTTACGTCGGATGAATTGGCAACTGCTCAAAAAGCGGCATATCAACAATTCGTTACTGATGCCAAAGCTGCATTGACCATTACCAAATATGATATCTGGGCTTCCGTTGTTCCACAGATACCTACGATTCCAGCAGATTATCGTATCAGCACAACCGCAACCCCGTAATTTGACGCCTGAAAATTAGCTAAAAGAAATAAAAAGGTCGCTGCGAAAATTGAAGGCAGCGACCTTTTCTTATTTTACCAAATCCTCATTTACTTCATCCAGCCGCAAGCTGACCACCTGACTGGCTGAATCCCGTCCCATCGTGATTCCGTAAATCACATCGGCAATTTGAACGGTATTGCGGTTGTGTGTAATCACAATGAATTGGGTATCGCGGCTGAGTTCCTTTAACAATTCGGTGAAGCGGCTCACATTGGCTTCGTCGAGCATGGCATCGACTTCATCCATCACACAGAAAGGAGTTGGTGAAACTTTAAGTAGTGAAAAGATAAGTGCGACAGCGGTCAATGATCTTTCGCCGCCTGAAAGTAAAGATAAGCCCTGCTCGCGCCGACCTGGTAATTTCGCTTCTATATCGATACCGGTTTCGGTTGGGTTATCTTCATCGGTCAAGATCAGACGCGCTGATCCACCTCCAAACAGACGGGTAAACATTTGCTTGAATTCAATTGCGACCGCATTAAAGGTTTTTCGGAATTCTTTGCGCATCAGTTCATCCAGCTCAACGATGATCTGGCGTAAATCTTCATCCGCTTTTTTCAAGTCAGCCACCTGGCTGGTGAGATAATCGAATCTCTCTTTGACTTCGTGATACTCTTTTTGGGCTTCGGGATTGATAGCACCCATGCGCCGCAGTTGCGCACGCTGGCGATTAATAGCATCTTCAAGTTCCGGAGGAATCTCTTTTAGCACCGGTAAATCGCCCACACCTTCCAGCGGCAATGGTGTTGGCCCGGAAACGTCCTCTGAGTATTCTAATTTCACCAATCCAAAATCTTCTTCTATGCGTCTGCGTAAATTATCCATCGCTTCACGACTGCGAGTGTATTCCAATTGCGCCTGGGTAAAATAACGTTCTGCGCTCGTTTGTGATTGTTGCAATGAAGTGTAGTTATCCTGCAATTTGTTGTATTCAAGTTCTATCCGGGCAAGATTGGCTTCTGCTGGATCGATTTGTTTTTGTAATTCTTCGATCTTTCTGTTTCCGTCTGCTTCCAGTTGGTAATTGGCTGCCGTCCCTTTTTCAATTTCAGTAATCCCCTGGCGTAAATTGACCAACCGCGCATTCGAACTTTCCCGCTGCCGTTTGTTGGTATTAACGATGCCTACATATTCAGTATAGCGGCGCTCGCCATCATGAATCGCCCGTGTACTGACTGCCAGAGTTGTAGTCCAATGGATCACCTGAGCTTGATATTCATCCACAGCTTTAGTATGCGAAAGAGCGGATAGATCACGCAACTTTGTATTTGTCTCGTTGATCTTTTCCTGTCCGGCGCTAATTTCCATTCCCAGAGTTTTGAGTTCATTCGTCGTTTGATTCACTTGTTCATTCAGGGTGAGCAACTGTTTCTTCTGCCACTCTTGTTTTTGTTTGACTTGTTCCAACGCCAAATTCTTGGATTGGAATTCACTTCGGAAAGTATTCAATTGAATACGGCATATCTTTAGCTCGCCTTCGACTCCACGTTGATTTTCTTCCGCCTCTTTTATTTGCTTCGTAATCTTCTCAGCATCAATATCGGCTGCATCAATTTTGGACTCAATTTCATTAAGTTTTTCTTGCAGTTCCTTGCGTTGCCGTGGGCGGCCAACTAAAACCGCACGTCCATCCTGCCCGGCAATAACCAGACCGCTACCGGCAAAAACTTCCCCTTTAAGTGTGACCACCCGTTGAACTTCAGGGTTCGATTCAATCATTTGCCGGGCGGTTCGTCGATCTTTGACGATCAGCACTCGCCCCAGCAGCAAATCAATTACAGGACGAATTTGCGCCCCACATTTTATTAAATCCGCTGCCACGCCAAGGACATCAGGCCCTTTTTTCACCGTCAATTTCATGGGTGAATTCACCCACCCGGCGGGGAGCAAAACAGTCCTGCCTTTTTCATCTTTCTCCAGGTATTCCAGAGCCTTTTCCGGATCAGCAGCTGCATCCAGTAAAATTCCGTCCAGATTTTCTCCAAGAACTGAGGCAATCGCCACTTCAAACTCTGCCGGTACATCGATCAAACTACTGATTACCTTATACCCGCCTGTGAGAACCCCCTGCTCAACTGCCTGCATTAAATTCTTTGCGCCATTTGCATAACCACTCAGAGCTTTTTCAGCTTGCTGGATCACATCCATTTGGGCTTTAGCTCGCACGCTCTCAGTTTCAAATTGGTTGCGCTGATTGGTTGAACCAGTTAAATTGTCTTTTAATGCTTTGATCTTTTGAACTTGACTTTCTAGTTCTTCTTCCAGACGCTCCAGTTCATTCTCAGCATCATCACTTTTTCCTTTTGCGAGCAGGCTTGCTTTTTGAGCAGCCTCTAGTTCGTTGTCCGCTGAATTGAGTGTCGTGGTCAGGTTCTTCTGATTTTCGAGGAAAGTTTCCAGCCGGTTGGTTAATTCTTGCTGGTGTGCCTTCTGGCGTACCTGCTGCGTTTCAGCATTTACCAAAATCCGGCGCACGTCGCGGATCTCCTGCTCAATTTTTTCCTTTTCTTTTTGGCGGTCATTTAATGCTTTTTGGGCGGAATCCAACTGTTTTTGGGCATCCGCCAATTCGGCTGTCAGGCGTTCCTTTTCTTGTTCCAATTGCGCGAATTGCTCTGATTGCAATTTAGCTTCTTCTTCGAGCCGGCCCAATTCTTTTTCCAATAGATTACTTTGATCAACCTGGGAGTGGTGCCTTTCATCCAGTACTGCTAACGTCCGGCTCACCTGTTCTCGTTCCGTATGCAGAACCGCAGATTGATTGTGCCAATCATCCAGCTGCAAACGCAAATCACGCAATTTTGTCCGCGCGTCTTGCACCTTATCATCCACCTCAGAAAGGTTCTGGCGAGCTCCTTTTACATGCTCCTCCTGGACCCTCAGAACTTCACGCGCATGCAGCATTTCTTTTTGTGAATTGTGCCAGTAAAATCCATACCAATCTTTGAGCAGGACGTTCAAATCTGCTTTGACACGGTCATATTCTTCAGCCCGTTTTGCCTGCCGCTCCAGACTTTTTAATCGAGGTTCCAACTCGCTGAGGATATCTTCTACACGCTCCAAATTACGCCGGGTCGATTCCAGACGATTCAGGGATTCTTCCCGGCGGCTTCGGAACAGCCCGATCCCGGCTGCTTCTTCAAAAAAACGTCTTCGCTCCTCAGGCCGCAGGGAAAGCGCGGCATCGACCAGACCCTGCCCGATGATCGTATAAGTCCTTTCTGCCAGACCAGATTGGGCTAACAGCTCTGAAATATCCTTTAAGCGGACTTTTTGGCCATTGAGAAAATAATCGTTAGCGCCATCCCGGTAGGCACGTCTGGAAATGGATACTTCGGTAAAATCAATCGGCAGCCAGCCGTCTTGATTATCAAAGGTGATCGTGGCCGATGCCATCCCGGCACGCGGACGCTGGTCCGAGCCGGAAAAAATCATATCCTCGGTTTTCCGTCCCCGCAGCAGACTATACGATTGCTCCCCTAAAACCCACCGCAGAGAATCAGAAATGTTCGATTTACCGGATCCGTTTGGCCCAACAACAGCTGTAACGTTCCCTGGAAATTCAAATTGGAACCGGCTGGCGAACGTTTTATATCCATGTAATTCAAGAGCTTTGAGTCGTGGATTCATGAAATTCCTGTGATAATTTTATTTTGAACCGAGACCGAGGTTATTCATTGCATTCGCCGCAGCTGATTTTGTGGCAGCCTGCTTGCTATGGCCAATTCCACGCGCCAAAACTTTCCCATTGACAGAAACATCGACCTCGAAAATTTTTGAGTGATCGGGGCCGGAACTGTTGCAAGTAACATATAGAGGCGTCGGGTATCCCTTTCCTTGCGCCCATTCTTGCAATTTACTTTTTGGGTCTTCATCTTTGTGGTTGATGATAATATCTTCTGCTGAATTTAATAAAAATGGCGAAATAAACCTCAACACGCCTTCGATGTTTTGATCCAGGTAAATCGCCCCCACTACCGCTTCGAACGTATCGCACAAAAGAGCCGGACGGGTATTGCCGCCAGCCTGACTTTCACCACGTCCCAGGCGCATCGCCTTGCCCAGGTTGATTTGAACTGCAAATTCTGCCAGTTCCTCGGTATGAACCAGAGCTGAACGCATCCGAGTTAATTCCCCTTCCAACATATCCGGATAGCGGTTGTACAACCAGGCGCCGACCACAAAATCAAGAACCGCATCACCCAGGAACTCCAAACGTTCGTTATCTTCGACAGCATCTGAATTTTCGTTGAGATAGGAGCGATGGGTTAGCGCACGACTGAGCAGTGAAATATCCGACATCTGTAAACCCAATCGTTGATTGATTTCTTCAGGGGTTTCAACCTCTGAATTGAGCTTCAATTCCTTCAAAATTACCTCCCGGGAAAACAAGGAGCGCCAGCCGTCTGCCTTGAGGCAGCTCGCGGTCACCATCTTCCCAAATTCTAGATTTCTGTTTTATAACCAGAACCAGTTAAAACTACAACCACCGGTCCTGGATATTTTTCTATAATTTTTGGTAACGCCGCCCATCCAAGAGCCGCGGTGGGTTCAACGAAAAAGCCGCGCTTCGCAATGTCTCGATATGCGGCAAGTAGGCTATCATCAGCCACCGCAAGAACGCATCCGCGATTATTCTGTAAGGCTGCTAATATCGCCAATCCCCGCACCGGATGGCTCACCCGTACACCTTCTGCAATTGTATCCGACTCGGCAGGTTCTCGTAAAGTCATTTCATGCTTTTGATACGCTTCGTATACCGGCGCACACCCTGCACTTTGTAAACCCACATAGAATGGCTCATTGATGACCACAGCAGCCTTTCTAAGGGCCGCAAACCCCTGAATAAGCCCATAAAGTAATCCACCGTGTCCCAGAGGTGCTACGACTGTTCCTGGCGCTTTTCCTCCGAGTTGATCGACAATTTCATAAGCAATGGTGGCGATACCGGTCAACCCAAACGGCATGCAGGCATGGCTGGCGTACACTTTGTTTTGCGCAGCAGCCTGAAGCACCGCTTTGGAGGCTTCGATTCGCGCTCCGGGTATGGACTCGATTTTCGCTCCATACAACTCTATTTGCTTTCGCTTTGGACCTGAGGCTGTTGAAGGAATGAAAATTTGCGCCCGGATGCCGGCTCTGGCTGCGTAAGCTGCAAAAGAAGCTCCCGCATTGCCTGAAGAATCTTCAACCGCAGAGGTGACGCCCCGGGATACAAGAAAACTGGTCAATACAGCACTTCCACGATCCTTATATGAACCGCTGGGGTTTAGATATTCGAGTTTTAGCCAGACCGATTGTGAACCTAACTTTACTTCAACTAACGGAGTATTTCCTTCGCCTAGAGTGATGACAGGAAGGTCTTCACCAATACTGCTGTGATATTTCCACAACCCTTTTTGGCTGGCACCGGTGGATGCTGGCTTAAATTGTGGAAATTCCACATAGTCATAGACCCCGCCGCAGGAACACTGGAACGGTGCTCCCTGCAAAGGATAAGGCTTTCCACATCGTGTGCAAACAGGAAGGATCATTCATTTACCTCCAGGTAATTATACAAGCGCTCATCGATTCAAGGTAGTTCTGCTATAATTGGCTGTGTGGATTTTCAAATTGCCAGTCATCAGTCCGAAGGTTACCAGATCAATACCGAGGTGTATACCGGCCCGCTCGATCTGCTCTTGCAGCTTATCGAAAAAGCCGAGTTAGACATTACACGCCTGGCTTTAGCCCAGGTGACCGATCAATTCCTGGCTTACTTGCGGGAACTCGAAGAACAAAATGCAGCCGAAGTTTCAGCATTCCTGGTCATAGCCACCCGGCTTGTGCAAATTAAATCTTCCGCACTGTTGCCGCGTCCAACTTTGATAAATCAAACTGCTGAAGAAGATCCAGGGGAAGCGCTGGCGCAGCAACTGATCACTTACAAACGCTTCAAAGAACTCAGTCACGAACTCGAGAATCGTGAATCCAAAGGGTTGCGTACCTATCTGCGGCTTGATTCAAATCTGCGCGTTCAAGTTGCCACCAAATTAGATTTGAGCGAATTAACCCTTGACGATTTACTTGAAGCCGCCAGGAATATATTTGTCGGCAAAGGAGCTCTTTTGCCACTGAGTCAGGTGGTTTCCATACCCAGAATTACCATCATCCAGAAGATTAATACCATCATCGAAAACTTGCGTAAAACCGGTTCAGTCCAGTTTCGCAATTTATTATCCACTCCGGACAACCGCCTTGAAATCGTGGTCACTTTTCTGGCCATGCTCGAATTGATCAAGCGTCATATTGTTAATGTCAATCAACTGGCGTTGTTCGGGGATATTGAACTCAATTCCGAGGGGGAATGGGGAAACCTGGAAAATCAGGAAATTGAGTTCGACGAATAAAGTTCAACGCTTCATCCCCTATTTATTATTTGGTTTTTGTGAAACTTCCACTAACCTAAAAATATCATCAAGTAGATAAAACCTTCAAGCAGGAAGACTGCTTCCTAACTTATTCAGCTTTCTTTTCTTCCTTTTCCTCTTCTGCAAAAAGGTCATACGGGAGGCGATTCCCCATCCAAACAGCCATCAGGCTGATGTTGTCATCTGATTCCTGCAATTGAGGATCTTTTTCCTGAACGGCTTTACTTAAGATTTCAAAAGTATCCTGTTTAGGCCAGTGAATCAAAAATCCGGGTAACTTGCTGCGATCCATTTCAATGGACAGCAGAGAAGCCCATTCGCGCTCGGTCAAAATTTCGATTATTACTTTGGCTAAGGGTTCATGCAGGTGCCGCCAGCTCTCAACAATCAAAGCCACAAAGTCAGAAGAACGCTCAAATAGACTGACACTGCCTTTGGCTTTTCTTCCTAGTGGCGCCAGATTGCTGTTTCGAAACCCCGGTACAGTCACATATCTGGCAATTAACTTTCCAATGCCCGCTTTTTTGTCACCTGGAATTTGATCTTGATTTCCCAGCACTTCGTTAAGGATAACCAAACGGTAATCATCTCGCATAAACTCATTAATAGCGTGGAAAGGCAAAAACTCTTCTTTTTCTGGCATGGTTATCCTTTTTTCAACACAGAATCGCTTATTTCATCGAGCCGATTGATTTCTTCTTCAGTGAGCCGCCAACCAATCGCCCCAATATTTTGTTCCAGCTGATTGACGTTTTTGGCGCCGGGAATGGGTAGAGCTCCTTTACAGATGACCCAGTTGATCGCAATCTGTGACGCGGTTTTGCCGTCGTGATTCATACCCATTTTCTTCATTTCCCGGATGAGCGGTTGAATCCTATCAAGATATTCGCGATTGTACTTGCGCGCTCTGGCTCCGGCGGGTGGGTTCTCTGGAGTATATTTTCCGGAGAGAATTCCCATCGCCAATGGGCTATAAGCAATAATTTTTATTCCAAGCTCATTGCAGCGCTGCATCAAACCATTCTTTTCGATTCGGCGGTCTAGCAGGTGGTATTCCATCTGATTGGAAGCCAATCTGGACCCGCCTGCGCTTAAGACTTTATGTGCTTCCAGGGTTTGCGTTAAATCGTAATTTGAAACACCAACAGCTTCAATCAAGCCTTCCTTTTGTAGTACCAGCATCTGTTCCATCCAGGTGCGCACGGGCACAGGAGGCATCGGCCAGTGAATTTGATAAAGTTGTACCTTGGGCAGTTCAAGACGCTTCAGGCTGGCGGTTAACCCTTTGCGTAGCGCCTGACTGCTCAGACGCCATGGATATGGCATAAATTTGGTTGCCATTACAATCGGCACGTTGACCGATTTCATTAATTTGCCTAAAAACAATTCTGATTTTCCCTGCCCATAAACTTCGGCAGTATCAAAGAAATTTATCCCATTTTCGATGGCCATATGGAAAACCGCATCGATATCCTCGTCAGAATACCCTTGTCCGAAATTCCAGACCAAACGGTCTCCCCATGACCACGTTCCTATCCCCATTTGGATATTATCAAAAACTTGGTGCGTTTTTTCTGCCATCGCTGTGTCCATTTCGGAATCAATTAATTTCATGAATTATACAATTGTTTGGCCTAATTCACCGGACTTCTCGAATCCATTAAGTTATAATCATTTCCATACTTGGGAGCCAATTAATTGAGTAAAACCCTATGAACGATGACGTTACCCCAATTCGCCAGCAATATCTCGACATAAAACAAAAATACCCCGATACCATCCTGTTTTTCAGGCTGGGTGATTTTTATGAAACCTTCGATGATGATGCCGAAACAGCATCCCGTGAATTGGATATTGTATTGACATCTCGCAACGTCGCGAAAGGAATGCGCATCCCGATGGCAGGTATTCCTTATCACGCCGTGGATAATTATCTTTCCCGTCTCATTGATAAGGGTTTCCATGTCGCCATTTGCGAACAAATGGGTGATCAACCGTCAAAAGGTCTTTTTCCGCGCGAGGTGGTGCGAGTGGTCACACCGGGAACGGTAGTCGAACCCACTCTTCTACGAAGTGACCAAAATAATTTTCTCGCGGCTGTGACGCGCCAGGAAGATACTGCTGCTGTCGCGTATGTGGATATCACTACCGGTGATTTTTTCACAACCCAATTCCCAATCAGTGATCAATTAAGTGAATTACGTACCGAACTGATACGGCTTAATCCTGCCGAAGTACTTGCCCCTGAGACTTTTGATCTTTCAAATGTTTTTTCCGGGCACATTACTCGCTTACCGGATTGGCACTTTGAAACCGGCCGCTGCCGGGAAAGTCTTCTTCGTCAATTCGAAGTGCAAACGCTGGATGGATTTGGGCTAAAGGAATCCCCCCTGGCTACACAGGCAGCCGGCGTTATTTTGCAATACCTGAAAGAGACTCAGCCTGCCTCGCTGCCTTTGTTGGATCATGTCTCCACTTACTCCATCAGCGAATTCATGTCGTTGGATGCCTCGACTCGGCGCAACCTGGAGCTGACCGAGACTATTCGGAACGGGGAAACCCAGGGCTCGCTGCTTTCCATCCTCGATCAAACCATCACCCCGATGGGGCACCGCCTGATTCGTCAATGGGTAAGCAAACCCTTGTTGGATATTCCCGTCATTAATGCGCGCCAGGATATCGTAGGATATTTTCTAAAAGAAGGCATGAATCGCGCTGAATTGCGTGCTTCGCTGAAATCTATCAGTGACCTCGAACGGATTTTGAACCGCATCAGTACCGGTATCGCTGCTCCTCGCGATATGGTCGCTCTGCGTTCCAATCTGGAAAATTTACCCGAAATAAAACATCTACTAAAAAAAGATGAAAATGTACTTCAAAACCTAATCGCACAATTTGCCCTCTGCCCTGAGATGCTCGATCTCGTCACTCGAGCTATTGCTGATGATCCACCTGCCACGCTGCAGAATACCGGAGTGATCCGTACCGGGTATTCCGCTGAGCTGGACAATATCATCGAGATGTCCCGCCATGCGCGAGAATGGATTTCCAATCTGGAAAACGTCGAACGCGAACGCACGGGAATTAAGAATTTAAAGGTTGGCTACAACAAGGTATTTGGTTATTTCATCGAAATCACAAACAGCAACACCGGACAGGCTCCCGCCGAATATATTCGTAAGCAAACCCTGGTCAACGCTGAACGCTACATTACCCCGGAGATGAAAGAGTATGAATCCCTGGTATTGAATGCGGAAGAACGGATACACGAAATTGAAAACCGCTTATTTAAAGAGTTGTGCCGTGAAATTTCCCATTCCAGTAATGAATTGCTCAAGACCGCACGCATCATCGGCGAATTGGATGTTTATCTCTCATTTGCAGAAGTGGCTACCCTCTCTGGTTATTCGCGGCCGCAACTAGTGGCCGATCCCATTCTGGAGATTCACGATGGCCGCCATCCGGTAGTGGAGACCACTCTTCATGGGGAACGCTTTGTGCCAAATGACACAATTTTTGAGCCCGGCGAAATCGTCCGCACCATTACCGGCCCAAATATGAGCGGGAAATCCACTTTCTTGCGGCAGGTAGCCCTTATCGTGTTGATGGCACAAATCGGTAGCTTTGTGCCGGCTGCGAATGCGCGCATAGGGCTTGTCGATCGCATTTTTACCCGCATCGGCGCCCAGGATGAGATTCATGCCGGGCAATCGACATTCATGGTCGAAATGATTGAAACAGCCAACATTCTCAACCATGCCACGCCGCGCTCATTGTTGATTTTAGATGAGATTGGCCGGGGAACTTCCACTTATGATGGGCTTTCCATTGCCTGGGCGGTAGTCGAATACATTCACAACCATCCCAGCCTCAAAGCGCGTACTCTATTTGCGACTCATTTCCATGAGCTGACGCAGCTTAGCGACCTGCTCCCCGGTGTGCGAAATTACAATGTGGCGGTCACCGAATCGAACAATCAAGTCGTCTTTTTACACCGCATCGTTCCTGGCGGTGCAGACCGCTCCTACGGAATTCATGTAGCCCAACTTGCAGGTATCCCCCGGTCGGTAATCTTACGTGCCTCTGAAATTCTTAAGCAGCTCGAATCTACATCCGGGACTGCCGTCCAAATTGATCCCTCGACTTCGCAGCAAATGACATTATTTCCCGAAACGAATCCAATTCTGGATGAGCTGAAGAAAATCGATGTAAATGCCTTGCCGCCAATTCAAGCAATCAACATTTTATACGAATGGCAAAGAAAATTCCTGCCGCCCTCAGACCGGGAACAAAAATAATAATTTCAGCGCGCTTTTAATTTTGTAGTAAAGAATGTTAACAACAAACCGATGATGAAAGCTGCTCCTGCAATTAAAAAGCCGTAGGTTGAAATTTGCCTGACCGCAGCCAATGCCGTTGAACTAATTGTCGTATTCAGGAAAGTCACCTGTCCTACCTGGAACCGGGAAGCGATAAAAGATTCAGCCATGCCCTTCCCGACCACATAAAACAGTAAATCCACGCCTCCTGCAACCAACATGGGGATTCCAAGGCCGGCAAGCAGGGATTTAAGTGAACGCAAACTGAATAAAATCAGGAGCAAACCCAAAGCCAATGCGACCCACGGAATCACAAGCAAAAACCGCCGGATCAATAAATAATCGTTGAAAATCTTCGGGGTTTCTATCTCTGTAGCCAATTGCAAATTCTGCTCATCGAAAATGATGATTTGGTCTGGCAAAGCCTGTGTGGTCTGTTGAAGGAGCGAAGTCAATAAAGGCGTAAAAATGGATAAATAAGGTTTCGCTGGTTTGCAGAGCCAGGAAGCTGACGAACCGGTTGCTTCTGGCTGTATGAACCAATTCTCAAGTAGTACAAGCTGATCTTGTGAACACTGGGGAAAAATATCTTCGATTTGCGCTACAACTGACTGTCCTGATTGCCCCACCAGATTTTGTTTAATCGGAGTGAGGTCGATTGCCAATGAAAGGTGGCTCGTTTGTAAATTAATGAACCCATACAACGAATCCAAAGTTTTCCCGGTCTGGTTTTGAACATAATCCTCAGGCAAAATAATCTGATAGACATGAGTCAGTTGATCCTTGGTCATCAGGCTGAATAAAAGTTCAGTTATTTTTGAAGCACTGGATGCAGGGAGTGAGGTCTCTGCCAATATCGATGGCACTTTTTCAGCAATTTGTTGTTCTGAAAAAATAGTTTTTACGAAATTCTCGGAGAATAGGGTTTGGTTCAGCGTTATAGCGAGCAAAGTGGGAATCAAGGCAAGCGTAAATAAAATTGACAGAAGAATCACCCATCCATTTGTGCGGCTTGAAATGTCTTTTTGCATTTCTCTATTCATCTTCCCTCTTCTCGTTACTCCATCGAAAGCACCATTCCCGACCAACGATTGAGATCGATGGTCAGCAGCCCTCCGTGCAGATCTTCGAATACCTCATTCCCCAACAGGTTACGCACGCGGTGAATCCCGGCAGGTAGAAATGTGGAAAGATCGAGTATGGCCTTTGCGCTTAGATTGGACGCGTTGCCAATGACAACCACCGGGTCTGCGGAATCCTTTCTTCCAAAAGCGAAAACATTATTATCCGTGACAGGTAGAATTTCAAAATCTCCACGTCGAATTGCGTTCTTTTCATTCCGTACTCTAATCATCATCTTGACCCACTGGAGAATCTCGATATTCCAATCGGATTCATTCCATGAGAAGGTTCTACGGTTATCCGGGTCTGGGCCGCCCTCCATCCCGGTCTCGTCCCCGTAATAGACTGCCGGCGCACCAGGAATCGTGAACAGGATTAAGAATGCCATGCGCAGTTTCTCCACGCTTTTATTCAATAGAGTAAACACTCGCTCTGTGTCATGCGTTCCCAGCATGTTGTACATGGCAAAAGAATTATCGAGAGGGTAGTTTTGAATCCAGGAAAACACTTCTGAAATGAATGCGCTGGCATTCTTTTTCTCAGTCAGCAAGTCCAAAATTAATGTCCGAATTGGATAATTCATCAAACCGTCAAAATGACTATCCCCAATCCAACGTTTTTCTCCATCCCAAATCTCTCCCAGCAAATAAGCATCTGGGTTTGTCTGCTTTACTATGTTACGAAAAGCCGCCCAGAAACCGTCGTCATCGATTTCATTAGGGACATCCAACCGCCAGCCGTCGATCCCCTGTTCCAACCAATAGCGGGCTACGCGGAAAATGTATTCTCGAACGCGCGGATTGCCAGTGTTGAATTTGGGTAAACTCTTATACTTCCACCACCCCAGGTAAGTTGTTGCGTCCCCCGGTGAATAGGCATCTATTGGGAATTTTTTTATGTAAAACCAATCGGTGTAAGGGGAATTATTTTGATTTTCGAGTATATCGTTGAAAGCAAAGAACCCACGACCGCAGTGATTGAAAACGCCGTCAAGCACAACCCGAACTTGATTGCGGTGCGCGACGTCCAATAGGCTTTTAAAAACCTGCAAGTCTCCAAGTTTGGGGTCGATTTGAAAATAATCCGTCGTGTTATAGCGGTGGTTGGATGCTGACAGGAAAATTGGGTTGAAATAGATGGTATTGATACCCAGGTCAAGCAAATAATAAAACCGGTCGATCACTCCCCGTAAATCTCCACCGTGAAAGGAAGTATTGGTGGGTTTCGATGACCAGTCGGCCAAATTGACGGGGTCATTAGTCAGGTCCCCATTATTGAAACGATCCGGAAATATTTGATAAAAAATGGAGTCTTTCACCCAGGTTGGAACGCTCATTTATTTTTACTCACCCTTGCAAGAATTTCTTCAGGATGGTCATTGAAGCTTTTTTTATCGAGGGTTCCATTTGCGAGCCCCTCCAGAATCTCAGTCAGCGTCTGATTGACAGGCGTCTCGATCCCCAGCCGTTTACCGGCTCGGACGACCGCTCCATTCAAATAAGTCACTTCTGATTGCTTCTGCCCGGCGTAGAGATCGATATGAAATGAAGGCATCTTGGCACCACGACCCTTGCCAAGTGCCAGATAGCTGATGGGACGGCTTATCGACAATGGCAATAACTCCATTACGCGTATCAAAGGTCGGATTGGAGTCCCCGGCAGGTTAACCAAATGGATATGCAGCCGTTGCATAACAGCAAGTGTTTCGCGCACCTGCTCCACTTCTATCTTGTAAACTTGTTGATTCGAAAAAACCTGTGCCGGTGTCCAGTTTAAAATGGCCGAAGTGGCGTTTCCTAACAAATTCGTCAGCATTTTCGACCATTTCAGGTTCGCCCTGTTTGAATATCCCTTTGCGTTCAAACCAGCCTGGTTGAAAGCGTCGATGATCCTCTGTGAAAGGGGAATTCCAGTTTGCACCCCAATGCCGCGCATCTTTTCGACACTAATCTCCCCTGTTCCGTCTTTACTGACAGCCGAAGCAATCGATGCGCCGATCACCTGCCCTGCCCCCAAAACTGATTCATAGGCGGTTTCGTTTTCAACGCCGTTTTGCAAGCAAATCAAGACAGGGAACTGCCCTTTCCAGGGGCGGACACTCTCCGCAAGATTTAGAGTATCAAAGGACTTCACCGCAACCAGGGCAGCATCATAAGTACCTTGCTGCATGGCTTCTTCAAGGGAGGAATAAACCATCACATTAGGAATCAGATGCAAGCCATCCGGTAAATGGAGGCTCAATCCTTTGCTTTTGGCTAGGGTTACTGCTTCGGGTCTCTCGATGAAAGTAACCTCATTCCCGGCTAATAACAAGCTGCCGCCAATGTAGGTTCCGATGGCGCCCATGCCAAAGCATAAGAATCGCAGTGGTTTCTCACTTAAAACATCAACCATGCATCCCCCCAGCCCAATCGGGGTTGCCGTTAAGAAAATCTTTGCCGCCCATCCATTTTTTCCCGGCCGGCTGAACTTCTACCAGACACAATGAACCTTGGCCGGTGCTTACTGCCGGTAGATTGTGAAAAATTATGTGATCTCCGGGTTCTTTGCCCATTGGTTCGATGATTTCTACCCGGCGAACTTTGAGTAATTGCTCTCTCCAATATAGGTAGGTTCCAGGCCAATCATTGTAAGCTCGTACCTGGCGCTCCAATACCAATGCGGGCTGATTCCAGTCCAGCAATCCATCTTCTTTCTTAAGCATGGAAACATATGTGGCTTCGCCCACCTGGTCTATGGCAGCCAACTTCCCGTCAAATATCGCCGGAAGGACATCCATCAAGGTGTCTTTACCCAGAAGCGATAACCGTTTGCCCAAAGAATCGGCTGTGTCGTCGAACAGAATTGCCTCATTTACCTGCTTGAACACTGGCCCAGTATCGATCCCTGCGTCCATGCGCATAATCGAAACACCGGTCGTTTCGTCCCCGCTCAAAATTGCCGCCTGGATGGGTGCAGCTCCGCGCCAACGGGGCAAATAAGACGCGTGCACATTGATACATCCAAAGAGAGGAAGGTCCAACACATTTTGGCGCAAGATTTGGCCAAAGGCAGCCACCACAATGGCATCCGGCTGCCATTCCATCAACTGTGCGAATGCCTCAGGTGCTCTCAATTTCAGAGGCTGCATAATCGGAATTCCTATTTTTTCAGCCAGGATTTTCACCGGCGGAGCGGTTAATACTTTACCCCGCCCGGATGGGCGGTCAGGCTGGGTAACGACACCTACAACGTTAAAAGATTCTGCCAATCCCTGCAGAATTGGCACAGAAAATTCTGGTGAACCCATAAAAACAATTCGTCTATTCATCACAGCGATTTTAACATATCCTGCCCAATCTGAGACGCTTGGCTTGTCTTTTTTCTGCAACCTAAGTTACAATCAATTTTATGGATCACTGGAAAATCGCCAAAGCAGAAATGAACAGGGCAGCACTGGCCAGACTGAACCAGAATGAAGGTATGGCGCGTGTTTGCGCCCGGCGAGCATCCGGATGGGCAATCAAAGGTTTTCTTTCCGCAAATAAAATTCCTATTCCTACCCCAAATGCTTTCGCTCTGCTGAATAATGAAAAAGTACGCAGCGTAATGCCTATAGAAGTTCAAACGACTCTGGATCACCTCACTCAAAGGATTGATGTCAACCATCAACTACCGGGGGGAATTGATCTATTAAAAGAAACGAATGAAATGATAAAAATATTACAGAAACTCAGTATTAAAAGGCCTTCACATGGAAAATGAAAAAATAAAAATCTATGGCACATCCTGGTGCGGAGATTCACGGCGTACTCGTCTTTTTTTCGACACAAACCACATCGATTACGAATGGATTGATATCGAAAAAGATCCCGCTGCCGTTAAATTTGTCGAAGAAACTAACCACGGTTATCGCAGTGTGCCGACAATTTTGTTTCCAGATGGGTCCACGCTCACTGAGCCGTCGACCTATGAATTAAGCAAGAAACTTGGAATAAGCTAGAAACCTACACTCGATGTCGGCCCAGTAACCAGACACATATAAACCCGGTAAACAAACCCAGGCTGAGGACAATTAATTCAGTCGGGATCCCTCTTTTTTCTACAAAAACATTCGATCCCTGCGAAAGTTTTTTATGCAATGAATGAATAAAGCCTGGATCTGGCCGTACGGGCCGCAAAGCCTCAGATAGTTTCTTCTCAAGCGAGCTAAGGTAGTTAAATTCATCCATTTTGTTCATAATTCACTTTTTTCGACTCCAAAATATTTATTCGCTCTGGTAGCCAATCTTAGTCATCTCTTCCCGTAAAGCAATTAACGCTCTATGATAAAGACTCTTGATTGCCCCTTCACTCTTCCCCATGATTTCACCAATTTCAGCATTCGAGAAATCTTCTACAAATTTGAGGATCAATAACTGCTGACGATCCGGTGAAAGGCGGCGGATACCTCTTAATAATAGTTCCATCTCCTGGGTTTTTTCCAATGCTTTTTCCGGAAAGTCTGCCTGGGCAGGTAATTCTAAAGTTTCATCCAGGGGAACTTCTTTACGCCGTGAGCTGTCACGATGCCAATTTGCGATCAGGTTATGAGCAATGCGGTATAACCAGGCTGAAAAAGGAACACCCTTATCCACATAATTTCCAATATGCCCAAAGGCCCGGTAGAACACGCGCGATGTGATATCTTCTGCTTCGATTTCAGAACCAATGCGATAATACACATAATTGTATATTCGCATCACATAATGCTCGTATAGGTAGCTGAAAGCTTCTGGATCTCCTTCACCTGCCCGCTTTACAGCATTTTCTTCTGTTATCGGATTCACATCCGGTTCTTGAATCGAAGTCATTATTCTTAACACCCAGTTTCTATTTTCGTTATCTTTGCATCATTTTAAAGCCAGTGCAGCCTTTACCGCTGCGTATGCATTGAGGATACCATATCCTGACGCATCGTTAGGCACGCCGGTCGAGGTGATACAATCCGGGAATTTTCCCGAATAAGGGGTCGCAGTCTCTTCCAGGATTTGCCTTGTCAATGGAATGTTTCCAATCAATTTAGGGTTTGCTGACCACATGAGAGCAACCACTCCGCTCACATGGGGTGCAGAAAAGGAAGTACCGTCGCCCTCTATGTACGCATTATTTGGGAATGCTGAAATGATTCCTTGACCAGGAGCTAACAGATCGGGTTTGATCCGATTACTTCCGTCCACGGTTACGGGTCCCAAACTGCTAAACGCTGAAACATCACCGGCCTGATCCACAGAACCGACAGTGAGCACATCGCTGTAAATTGCCATTGGATCAGAAACTGTGTCGCAGCCATAATTTCCGGTATTGCCAGCAGCTACAGACATAAATATTCCCGCACTTTGCATAATGTCTGCTGCTGACTTAAATATCTCAGCATCACAACCTTCTACTTCAGGGCATCCCCAGGAATTATTCACAATCATGGCGCCCTTGGAAGGAACTCCATCCGAAAAACTGTTCCCTTTTTGTGGATATGGAGCCAGCATAAATTGCATACAGTTCAAATAAACTGCCGGGTTACCCAGATCTCTGGCCAGATTCACGCAGCCGATCCATTGGGCATCTGGAGCGATACCAATATTCTTACCCGTGATCAGCCCAAGCGTCGCAGTACCGTGACCTTCTGCATCCGTGGGGAAAATCGAATGATTCCACGGATCCAACCAGTTGTAGTCATCTCCCCCCTGAAAACCGCGGTAAGAAGATTTCAATTCGGGATGATAACCATCCACACCTGTATCGGTTTCTCCGATGATAATTCCCTTACCGGTCACTCCCAATTCTTGCCTCACTTTATCGACTCCGATCATCGTCAAGTTCCAGGTCGGTTCAGTAGGTTGATTGACCGGTTGGGCGTTGGTTAATGGGATTTTAGCGGGCAGCGGGCGTAACTGTGGGCTGGGCAAAATTCGATCCACATCGCTGCGCTTCTGCAAGATACCAGTCAGGTAGGTTCCCGCATTGACTTCAATCCCGTACACCAAATAATATGGAGTGTAACTCACGTGCCATTTATCCAGTTGTTTGCGAATATCTACCTGAGATTTATTCGCAGTCTGCACAAGCGTGTCATAAACTGCCTGCCGTCTTGCGCTAAGGTCTGAGATTTGATTCACTTCGGTCAGATCAGCCTGATTCTTCATCACGACAAATATCTTTTCTCCGAAAAAGCCGGGTCGGCCGAAGAAAGTATAAACTGCTGCAACCACCACTACTGAAACCAATCCGAGGATCAAGTTTACTTTCTTTGAAAAACCTGCTCGTTCCAGACCCTTAAAATACATGATCATAAGGATAGTGACGAGAACCAGAAGACCCATGGTCGTCCAGGCAGCTCGATTTGCCCATTCCAGAGTTTCACCGGGGTTTCCATTAATGAGGTACGAAAGCTCATCAGAATCAAACCAGAGTAATGGTAAAGTGAAAATAAACCCAGTGATCAGTCCAATGCTCACCTTGGCCCGATCTGAGCTCTGCCTTGCCATAATTGCCAATCCGGCGATGACCCAGCCGCTAATCGGTAAAACGATCACCAATAAAAGTTGAGAGCCGTTTTGTATCATAGCGCTGACACAAATCAGGAAAAACAGCGAGATTACCAAACCGTCCAGAAAATAATCGCTTTTCGCTAGTTCCCGCTCCGGGGATTGCGTTTTCGGAAATAAATAAGAGGAGAGCACCTGAACTGTAAATACCGCAAATAAAGCCCCGAGAACCAGGTAGAGGAATGTATCGTCGATGGACCCGAGAGTTCCCCACAAGAACCAGGGAAGCGAAAACACAGCAGCGAAGAGGATTGCAATACCGATGATCTTCGACTTCCCCTGATTTGGGCCTTCAGGTATCGTTTTCTTACGGTTGATCAATAATAAAACGATGCAGAAGAGACTCAAAACCAAAATTCCAAATGAAGCAACCGGTTGTTGATCGGTAATAAACAATTTTTTCGCTGGGATCATACATACTGAGAGAATAGAAGCAATCATCCAGACCTGAATAGTCAGCTTGAGACGGGGGCTCTTCACTAGAAAAAAAGCAATTATTAGGGATATGAATAAAATCAGGGCAATTACGCCGTGAATGATCCAGCGAATATCTGGAAAAACAGTCGACGCCTCGAAAAGAATTTGCTCGATTGTCCAGTTGAAAAAGATATCCAATGCCGACAGAATAATCACCCACAGCGCGAAAACTATGAATAAGAATCTGTTTCGCACGCCTTGAAATCTTAAGGGATCATCCTTTTGATTAATCATTTCCGGTTTCATTTAATTACCTCGCCATTTTAGAGTCTTTCTTCAACAACCAGCGATGGGATCTATAAATCAATTTATGCGTAATTCATCTCGTTTTTCCTTTGCTGTTTTGGCGAAATCGCATACACTTAAAAAGGTTTATCGATCCGATTATAAGTGACAAACATTTTTCTCGAAAGGCGATCCTATTTCTGGAGGCAAAATGATGCAGCAAATCGAGTTTTCGTGGAAGACAAAAGACGGTTTGAATTTGTATGCGAAGGAATGGAAACCGGATGGAGCCGTTAAAGCGGTTGTCGCCCTGGTGCACGGTCTTGGTGAGCACATTGGCCGTTATGACCACGTAGCCGAAGCTTTCGGCAAGGAAGGTTTCGCGATGGTCGGGTTTGATCAACGCGGCCACGGCAAGTCAGATGGAATCCGCGGATATGAAACCTCTTACGATACCATCATGGATGATATTACCCAAAATATCCAGAACGCCAAAGATCGCTACCCTGGTTTACCTGTCTTTCTCTATGGCCACAGTCTGGGAGGCAATTTAGTCCTTTACTACGGACTTACCCGCAAGCCCGAATTAAAAGGCATCATCGCGACCAGTCCAGGTTTGGCGACTGCTGAACCCTTACCCCCAGCGCTCATGCTGATGTCGAAAGTGATGTATCGATTAGCCCCCTCAATGAAAATTAAAAATGGATTGGCTTTGGACGGCTTGTCACATGATCCGGAAGTTGCTAAAAAATATATCGCTGACTCCCTGGTTCACCCCTTTATCTCTCCTCGCCTGGCCTTGGATATGCTTAATGCAGGTCAATATTGTATCGACCATGCGGCGGAATTCCCGCTGCCGTTGTTATTGATGCAAGGCACAGCCGACCGTCTCGTCAGCCCCAAGAAAACCAAAGAGTTCGCAGCAGCAGCTCCTTTGAGTAAAATCACTTACAAAGAATGGTCGGATCATTACCATGAATTGCACAATGAACCGGATAAAGCCGCGGTCATCGCTACGATGGTCGACTGGATGAATCTGGAATTGAAATAAAAGGAATACACATAATTACAGGTATTCACAAGCAGGCTTGACAACCGCCAAAATGACTGTCATCCCTATTTGTTCTCCTTACGGCGTGGCCATCTTAGCCCAAGGAGATTTACACAACAATAACTCGCGCAATGACGATATCTTTCTTGTGAAAACCGAGTGATAAAAGGTTCAGAAACTTGACCTGTTCAACGTCAGAGAGTAAAATTAGGGAAATTCAAGTTTCAAGCTTTTCCAGTTTTCCAAAATCACGGGATATGGTTTGGCTCTGAGTCGCGAATGATAGATTGTTACCAAAACAAAAAAACCACTCGAGGGTGTTTACTCAAACATCAGGAGTGGTTTTTTATTTATTAGACAAAAATTTTACTTTCAGGAGACCTACATCTATGAACGATTTTCTTTTTCGAGGTGATTTAACCGCTGTTGATCCTGAAATTCACGAATTGATCAATTTCGAAACCGAACGTCAAACTCGAAAGCTGATCTTGATCCCATCTGAATCGACGGCGCCTCAGGCAGTTCGTGAGTCTTTGGCTTCTACGTTTCAAAATCTGTACGCCGAAGGTTATCCTGATGAAGAAATGCGCCTGATGTCGGAAGAGGAGATTCTGGACTATCCTGCCCGACTGACCCATTATCGGCGCTATGCGGATCCCCGCTACTACAAAGGTGTTGAGTACGCAGATATCATCGAATCCCTCGCCCGCCGCCGCTGCGCAGAAGTATTTGCGACAGATAAAATATCAGCCGATCAAATTTTCGTGAACGTTCAGGCACTTTCTGGGGCCCCAGCAAATAACGCAGTTTACAGCGCGCTGATCGAACCCGGCGATACGATTCTGGGTATGAACCTTCTCCACGGCGGGCACCTCAGCCACGGCTCCTCTGTGAACCGATCGGGGCGTTTGTATAAAGTGTTTCACTATAACGTCGACCCACAAACTGAAAAAATCGATTATGACCAGGTCGAAACAATAGCCAAAGAATGTAAACCAAAAATTATCATCTGCGGCTATTCTTCTTACCCCTGGGTGCCCGATTTTGCCCGTTTTCGTGCCATAGCCGATAGCGTCGGTGCTTATCTGTTGGCAGATATTTCTCATATCGCCGGCATGGTGTCAGCCAAAACCATTCCTTCACCTGTCGGATACGCGCATGTGATCACTTTTACAACTCATAAAACAATGTGCGGTCCGCGAGGCGCCATTATCTTAACCACTGATTCTGCCCTCTCTAAAAAACTGGATAAAGGAGTTTTTCCCGGCGAACAAGGCGGCCCGCATGTGCATGTAATGGCTGCATTGGCAACCACTTTTCGTCTGGCGAAAACACAGCAATTCAAGGACCTGCAAGCCCAGATACTCAAGAACGCTAAAGCCCTGACTGACCAATTATCCAAACGCGGAATGCGTATTCCCTTTGGCGGTACCGATACCCATCTGGCAAACCTCGATTGCAAGACAATTGTCGGACCTGACGGTACTGCACTTTCCGGGGATATCGCCGCCCGGATTCTGGATGTTGCCGGTATCGTCCTCAACCGCAATACGATTCCTGGTGATAAGACCGCCCTGTATGCCTCCGGGATTCGTTTTGGCAGCCCCTGGATGACCCAGCGCGGTTTGAAAGAAGCAGATATGGTCGAAGTCGCCAATATCATGGCTGATCTCTTGCTCGCGACTACTCCCTATTTTGTCGAAACTCGGAAAGGCCTTGTGACCCGTGCCAAGGTAGATTTCAATGTGCTTCAGGACGCGCGTTTGCGTGTTCGTAAACTGGTGGAAAAAGCAGGGAGCGATCTCTCCCCTCAGAAGAAATCCGGATATCCATTCTTCTACTTTATCAATGATCAACCGGCTGCCCAGACCGATTGGGTTGCATTGGATATCCGCGGTGATCATCTCGACACATTCATCAGCTATGTCTTTAGTTCAGCAAACCAGGAACTTAAGGATGGATCTTCTCAACCATCAGTTTTGCATACACCAAAAGGCAAGATACAGGGATTCCTAAGCCGAATCAGAAAAGATTTATACCGTTTCTCGATTAAAAAAGAGAGCTTTGGACTGGCAGCTACTTTCCTGCGCGACTTATCGGATGGTTATGTAGCCTTTGACGAAGACCTCCCTCGCCGTATCCCAGGGCCAATTATCATCGAAGAGTCTGCTTCATCTGCAGTCACCAAATCTGAAGGCGAGGCTGTTGACGCCGAAAAGCCCTATTTCATCGGTAAAACACTGACGGCCGGTGCCGCTTTACCCGAGTATAAATGGGTTGAAAAAGAAACCGATGAGCTGTTTCATACCCCCCTCTATGAAATCCACAAATCATTGAATGCCAAGATGGTCCCCTTTGCAGGATGGGAGATGCCCGTCTGGTATACCTCTGTCATCGAAGAACATCTAGCCACACGTCAGGCTGCTGGTCTATTCGATGTCGCCCATATGGGTGTTTTTCAAGCTGAAGGGCCCGAAGCCTCCCTCTTCCTGGATAGTGTCTGCGGAAATGACATCGGCAGCCTGGCAGTTGGTGAATCATGCTATACGCATTTCCTGGACCCGGATGCCAACGTTATTGACGATACCCTTGTCTATCACAGAGGGCCGGAGAAATACCTGGTTGTCGTCAATGCTTCCAATGATGCCAAAGATTGGGCATGGCTTATCGCTGTTTTGAGCGGAAAGGACCTCATCGATCGGGAACAACCCGGTGTGAAGGCTTTTGGACGTAAGGTTATTCTGCGTAACCTGAGAGACCCTAAAGCTGGCAAAGACATGCGGGTGGATATCGCCTTACAGGGACCAAAATCCCGGGATATTCTATTGGCATTAGGATGTGGAAAAATCAAGGCCCTCAAACGCACTGAGCTTTGCGAGGCTGTTGTAGGTGGTTTTGATCTCATCGTCTCACGAACAGGCTATACCGGTGAAAAGATGGCTTTTGAGCTGTTTATTCACCCCGATAAAGCTGCCGATCTCTGGAAGTCTCTGCAAAAAGTCGGAGAACCAATGGGTCTAAAACCCTGCGGCCTTGGAGCCAGAGATTCACTGCGCACCGAAGCTGGTCTGCCGCTTTATGGGCACGAAATGGGTGGGGATTTGGGCCTTGGGGTTGCGGAAGCCGGGTTCGGCTCTTATGTAAAGGTATACAAACCCTGGTTCATTGGTCGAAACGCCTATCTCAAACGGGAAACCACCCGCACCGCAGAAGTGATTCGTTTCCGTTTCACCGAAAAAGGGGTACGTATGGCTCACCACGGTGACCCGGTTCTGGATAGCAAAGGGAAAGTCATCGGAGTGGTCACCAGTTGTGCGGTCGATAAAGAAGGTTTCTTGACCGGTCAAGCGTATCTGGATCTAAAATTTGCAGCCGAGGGGACACCGATTGCTATCTTCCAGAACGCCGCAAAACAGGCGAATAAAGCACCGGCAGAATTGGTTGAAGGTGATCGGGTGAATTTACCCACACAGGCAATCGTTCTAAGTCGGTTTCCAAAACTATAAATCTGAGCAAGCAAGGTCTTTATTTCACAGAACCAGAGATTTCATCTTGCCAAAGGAGAAGGTCAGTTATGCAAACACCGTGGGATAATCGCTATGCCCAAAGAACTGAGCGCATGAAGAATTCGGCTATCCGTGAATTATTGAAATTTACAGAGCAACCGGATGTTATTTCATTTGCTGGTGGTTTACCTGCACCTGATGTTTTCCCTGTCGAAGAATTCAAGGCTGCCTGCACCTATGTTTTGGATAACTACGGCACTCAAGCGCTGCAATATGGCGCGACGGATGGTTATTTACCACTGCGTGAAATGATTGCCCGCCATACCAACCGTCTCGGAATTAATGTCAATGCCAGCAATATTCTCATTACTTCTGGGGCTCAACAAGCTCTGGATTTGCTCGGTATGTTGTTTATTAATCCAGGCGATCATATTGTAGTGGAATCCCCAACCTATTTGGGCGCTTTACAGGCCTGGAATGCTTATGGCGCTGATTATATTCCCGTCGCCTGCGACCAGGAAGGAATGTGCGTCGACGAACTCGAAGAAGCGTTGCGGAATGGTCCTAAATTTATTTATGTCTTACCGAATTTTCAAAACCCAACCGGCGTGACCCTTTCCCTTGAAAGACGCAAGAAACTCGTCGAATTAGCTGATCGTTATGGAGTCCCTATCGTCGAAGATGATCCTTATGGTCAATTACGTTATGAAGGCGAAACATTGCCTGCTATCGAATGGCTTGATGCCAATAAACGCGAACAAAATGGCCATTACACAGGGAATGTGATTTATTTGGGGTCGTTTTCAAAAATTTTAGCCCCTGGATTACGTTTAGCCTGGATGATTGCTCCAACAGAGGTGATTTCCAAATTAATTACTGCCAAACAAGGCATTGATTTACATACTTCCACCTTTACTCAAATCGTTGCCCATGAAATCAGCCAACATGGATTCCTGGATCGGCACATTTTACACATTCAGGAAACCTACCGTGTTCGCCGGGATGCCATGTTGGACTCTCTTGAGGAACATATGCCGGAAGGGGTTACCTGGACACATCCTGAGGGTGGATTGTTTCTTTGGGCAACTGTCCCTTCAATCCTGAATACGGTCGATTTGTTCTCTAAAGCGGTAGAAGAAAAAGTTGCTTTCGTTCCCGGCACGTCATTTTACGCGACCGAGAATATCACCAATACCATGAGGTTAAATTTCTCCTGCTGCAAACCAGAGGTGATCAACGAAGGAATTTCCCGCCTGGGTAAGCTGATCAAGAAAGAACTCGTACTCCACAAGTAAAATAAAGCGACATGGCTACAAAAAACCATGTCGCCTTTTTATATCCGTAAAGGCTACTGATTATGCTTTCGGTTCCCAAAGTTTAAATTCTGAAAGGATCGACCCCCCGAGAAATTCGAGTAACAAAGAATTATCCGGAATAAGATCAGGGTCGATCGGCAGAAACCATTCCAACATGGCAAGCAAGCGCTTGCCTTCTACATATTCTAGCGTCCCATAGGGTACCTGCCGTAACAGCGGCTCAACTACCAGTTTTAACGCGGACAATTCATAAACCAGTGCAGAATTAAATAACTTATCGGCATTCTCTTGAAATGGAAAGATATATTCCTTCTCACCGCGAGTCACTGAGTCCCAACGTTGTATCGTTTGCTGAGCCGAATAGCCGCGCTCGCGGGCATCCCGGACGATACGCCGGATCAGACGTGTGTCGGTTGTCGAAATTCGATTATAGCGATCCAGGTTGAGTTGGGTAAGGCAAGAAGCATAGATTTTAAAGGTTGATGATGCAGGAATATCCGGCAGCAATTTGGGATCCAAACCATGAATACCTTCGAGAATGATCAAATGATCCGTAGTTAGTTTGATCACTTCACCCGGTTCCTGACAGCCTAACTTGAAGTTGTATTTTGGCAGTTGCACTTCCTCCCCTGCGATTAACCTCTTTAAATCGGTGGATAACTTGTGAGAATCCATCGCCTCCAAAGCTTCGTAATTAAATTCACCGTTTGCGTCTCTTGGAGTATCTTCGCGGTTTAGAAAATAATTATCCATTTCCATCGGGTACGGCGAAAATCCTTGCGCCAAAAGTTGAATCGCCAGCCTCTTTGAGAAGGTTGTCTTCCCAGAAGAAGAAGGTCCCGCAATTAAGATGATTCGTGCTTCTTCCGATCGATCCGCGATATGTTGGGCGATTTCCGCAATTTGCAATTCATGCAACGCTTCCGAAATTAAAATGACCTCGCGCATGTTACCGGATTCATTCGCATCGTTCAAAGCACCTACCGATTCAATCCCTAAGCGGTTAAGCCAGTTTCGATACTGGCGAAACGTGCTTAAGAGTTTAGGATAACTGGTCGGAGGTAATATTTGATTAGGTGTATTTCTCCTCGGAAAATTTAGAATAAAGCCGTCTCCAGCCGGATTGATCTCAAACCAACTCAATATGCCTGTGGAAGGAAGCATATAACCGTGATGGTAATCGCGGTGCTCACCCAGTTGATACAATACCAGGTATTCTTTCTGGCGGTATTTGAGTAACTGAACCTTATCTTCAAATCCCTTCTTTTGAAAATAACGAATCGCCTCATCCAGCGGTACAGTTTGGCGCTCAAATGGTAAATCCTGCGCCACAATTTCCCTCATCCTCGCCTCAAGCCTTTTCATTTCATCCAGCGAGAGAGGATCTCTGCCAATTACTTCGCAATAATACCCACCTGCAGACACCGAGTGATCGAGCGTCATCGATGCATCCGGGAAGAGCTCTTCAAAAGCTGCTTCCAAAAGGAAGGTGACTGAACGCCGGTAGATTCGAGCGCCATCATCATCTGCCATTGTTACAAGGCGAATCTGGGCATCCATTTCGATAGTATAGGTTAATTCCCGTAATTCTCCATTGACAACCGCTCCCATGATGGTTGGACCGCTGAATTCAGGCAGCATTTTCACAAGTGTGGCCAGGGTTGCTCCCCTTTTACCTGTATACACTCGGCCATCCGATAAGACCAGTTCAATTGTCGTGCGTTTTGAGTTAATCTTTTGAATATGATTGTCATTTGATAATGAAGTCATCGATAACCTCTACTGCGTAATATCATAAACCTTTTCGAAAATTCAGGGGATTTGAATAAATAAATTATAAACAATTTTCAATAAATATCCACAAACCAGTAGAGCCATGTATAGGAAACCCAGGTGTAATTATTCTTGTTCTGATTTAGGAGAGAATTCCAGATTTATAAAGTGAAGATGCACGCGATCCAATCAACGACCGCCAAAGGATTTACTTTCGTCCCTAATACTGGACTACAAAATGATTCTCAATTATTCATGCGTTGAGTCTTTATTCAATTGTTTGGGATTCATTTAAGGATTTTCTTCTTCTAGCTGCGATAAAACCTTTCACAGGTCGGATAAGAATTGTGTTTACACCCTCTCCTGCTGCATAACAAAGCGGAACGGAAAATGTCACCAGATATTGAGGCCATTTGGTCGGCCAAAAAAGTAAGAATAATAGGGTGACAACAAGCCAAATGACATAAAGCCGTTGTTTTTTCCAGGTTCCATAAAGGCCGATAACTGCGAGCAGGGCAATCAATGGATCGATTGTGAAATAAAGCGAATTCGGCTGCCACACTCGCGGGCTGGTCGAAAGCCAGGTAAATTGCTGCCAGAATGGATAATTCGCCTGTTTTACCTCGCTCGCAGTTAAGGAATAAACGGTGTGATATAAAATGGATTCTTTTAACCGGTTGAGAGGATCAGGCCACAAATATGGGTCGAATAAAATGAACACCACTATGGTGATCAGTACCCACACAATGATATTTCTGGCCAACGTCTTCCTTCCATTGCCGGTTTTAGTTTCAAACATCCAATCGATAAATATGGCAACTCCAACAATGCAATAAAGGTACTTTGAAGCGGCAGTCAATCCAAGAAAAATCCCAGAAACCACAAACCAACCAATAGAATTGACATTGCGCCTTTTTTTCCATTCAAGGTAAGCCAGCACACAAAGAAAACTCGTCAATGCCGGGATTGCTTCCAACATTAACTCTGATGTGTATTTGATGCTCCAGGAATGAATCGCCAGGAAGAATCCACCCAGAGGATTGACCAAAGCCAACAATCCGGCAGTCAGCGTCCCGAAAACAGCATTTGTGATCCGTCCGCTGCGTAACAAATCTTTCGGAATAGAACGGTTCGGTTGAGCAGTCGTCGGTTGGTCCGGAACTAAGGGTCGCTCTGGATCCCCTATTAGACTGGCACCAAGGATGATCTTCGCGAGCTGCGGATGTTCCGGGCGATAATTTGTCTGCAGCAACCCGGACAAATCTCCAGAACGGAAAATCGAGGTGAATTGTTGAGCTGCCCTCAGGTAGTCATCCTCATCATAATCAACATTCAATGTGGATAGAGCTTTCCATCTCGTTACCCCTGCCAGACAGGTGACCAGAATTACCAATATGATCAGTCCAGTTTTCTCTAAACGTTTCATAACTTACGCCTTTGTAAAAGAAAACGATTATTTTATTTTTTAAATTCGAGAACATATCCCGTATAAGGTTCCAGGGTGGTAATCGGTTGATACCCCTGAATCGTCAGATTTTGACTATCAAACTCCTGGCAGGCAGCCTTGGTCAAGAGGTCTGTGCACTTGTACTTCCCGTCGCTTAACCCGGTTTGATTACCCCCGAGTGAATAATCCGTGATCTTATTTGCAGTGAGGTTGGCCAGGACCAATAACGTTTCGTTATCTTCAGACCTTAATGCAGCAAATACCCCGGTATTCTTGGTCTGCAAGATCAACAAATTTCCATTGGCAAGAACAGAACTCTGTTTTCGGATTGCGATTAATTCGCTGTAATAATTAAGTAGGGAATCCTTGTCGTTTTTTTCAGCCTCGACATTCACCGTCAAATAATCTGTATTTGGTGCCATCCATGGACTTCCACTCGTGAATCCCGCATTTTGGGCAGACGTCCATTGCATCGGCAGACGGATATCTTCGTCTGGTTTTTCTCCCTGCATCCCGATTTCTTCTCCATAGTAAATAAATGGCACACCAGGAGAAGTAAGCAATAAGAATGCAGAAATCTTTGCCTGATCGATATTCCCTGAAAGGGTACTCATTACCCGGTTTTGATCGTGGTTGGTGAGGAACGTGCCAAAATCCCAGCTAGGCAGCGATTGCTTGGCAAAGGTCAACGCACTGTCGATTGCTGAATTTGAACCTCCCTTGGCACTATTCAAAATGCTACTGGCAAATTCAAAGTTGAATACCATATCCATCTGATCGCCGGTGTACGTTTTTGCCAGAGAAGCATCTGCGTTGTAAACCTCGCCTATTGTGAAAGCCTGCGAATTATCCGCTTTATACGTTTTATAAAAATCTCTCAACCAGTCATGGGTCGAGACTGTGTTAATCTGCTTCTCTCCCTCTTCAATCAGGTAATTGATTGCGTCCAGCCGGAAACCATCCACTCCAACATCATTCAGCCAAAAAGCCACTACCTTATCCATCTCTGCGGTGACCGCAGGGTTCTTGTAATTTAAATCCGGCATACTGTCATTAAATATTCCATAATAAAATCCATGCTGGCCTGGATGCCAGGCAATTCCAATCGGACCGATATAGCCAGGGTCAGTATCTGACCAGATATACCAGTCTCGATACGGAGATTGTGTATCGCTGTTGGAATTTGTGAACCACGGGTTTTGGCTCGAAGTATGGTTCAATTCCAAATCTAGAATCACATGCATCCCCCGCTGATGTGCTGCAGAGAGTAATTTCTGAAAATCTCTCATTGTGCCATAATCCGGGTTGACATTAAAATAGTTCATCACATCATAGCCGTGGTAACTCGGTGATGGATAAATTGGCATTAACCATAAAGCATTTACTCCTAGCTGCTGCAAGTAATCCAATTTTTGGGTGACACCATTGAAATCCCCTATCCCATCTCCATTGCTATCGTAAAAGCTTCTGACAAATATTTCGTAGAAAACTGCGCTCTTCCACCAGGGATGTACTTGAGTCTGTGATGGTGTCGATGTCATGCCTGGTTGTGTTACCATTGGTGGATTGGTTGTGGTCACAGGTGTCGCACAGGATGCAATAAAAAAAATAAGAAGCATAATCGAAATAGATTTCTTCATAATCTATCCTTAACTAAAAAACAGGCGACCAGCAGGTCGCCTGTCCTTATTTATCCCTTCACTCCACCGATTGCCAAACCGCCAACCAGATACTTTTGTACGAACAAGTAGATGATCGAGACCGGTAAAGCAATGATAATAGACATTGCAGCAAAATGAGACCATGGAGTTGTATTTGAGTATTGACCCACCATGTTATACAAAGCCATCATCAAGGTAAAGTTTTTCGGATTGGTCAAGAAGAGCCATGAAGTCGCGAATTCCGTCCATGTGCTCATAAAACCCAGGAAAAACGTGACCGCAATGACAGGTGTGGACAAGGGTAATGTAACCCTGATGAAGGCAGTGTTTGGCGTACACCCATCGATCAGAGCAGCTTCCTCAAGCTCCTTTGGAATTGTGTCGAGGTAGCCTTTCATATTCCAAATCGCAAAGGGAAGTGATCCCGAAAGGATCGCCATACCAACTCCCCACAGCGAATTACGCAAATTGAAGAGATTTCCGCTTATTGTGAACTGGACATGGTTCAATAGCACAAACAAAGCCGGCAGGGTCGCGATACCGGGCAGCATCAGTACCCCTAGCACAGCGATCATTAACGGCTGCCTCCCTTTAAACCTGAGCCTTGCGAAGGCATAGGAGGCAAATATGCCAATAACCACTGAAGCAATCCCTACGCTAATAGCCAACCGAAAACTATTGAACATCAATTCCGGTAATGTAACCGGATTTGGGGTTGGTTTAGCGATGACATCCTTATATGCCTGAAGGCTTAGGCCTCCAGCAAAAGGATTTAAGCGGAGTTCTGTCGGTCGGGCAATATCCCTCGGATCAAACGACATACTCACGACCCAAAGGATCGGGTACATCACCGTTGCTGTAATGATCAAAAGGAATAATTGGCTCAAGAGTTGGGTACCCAAGGAAACACCGCGTTCTCCTGATTTAGAGCGACCTTGTAGAGCCCAACGAACGCGTGTGCCGAATGAAATTCGAGTTGTATTAATCATCGTAACTCTCCGTCGCGCGTGTGATTCGGTTAGTAATTAGAGTCAAACCGAGCAAGATGATGAAAATCAAAACACAGAATGCGGCTGCCACACCATATAAACGTTGTTCATTTATTAAACGGTATGCAGCAGTGATCAGAATTTCGGTTTGCCTGAGTGGTCCACCTCCTGAGAGGAAGTAGATCAAACTGAAAAGGTTAAAGGTCATCACAATACCGTACACCGCAGCCGGAACCATCGCGGGCCGAATCAAGGGTAATGTAATCGACCAAAATTTTTGGTTTGAGGTCGCGCCATCGATTGTGGCGGCTTCATACAAATCTTTAGGAATGCTTTGCAGGGCTCCGCTGGCGACAATCGTCATAAACGGCCAGCCTAACCAAATATTTGTAATTAGCAAAGCATAATACGAAAGAGTGAGTGGGATCCAACTAATAGGGTACGCTACCTGATCGATCCAATGAATATGAAACATATCCGGTGACATATTAAAAAATATCTTCCCTAGAATTGCCAGGCCCTGATTAAATGCACCATAGTCAGAGTCGAACATGTTTCGAAAAATATTGGCTACAATAATTTGAGGAAGAACCATAGGTAAAATAAAAATTGCCCGGTAAATTCCCTTAAACCACAATCCTTGTTGATTTAAAATAACTGCAATTAAAATACCGAGCGCCACATGAATGATAACATTAGAGAAGGTCCACCACAGGTCAAAACCCAGCATATGCCAAAAATTAAAATAAGATAACCCAAGCGTATTTGTTAATATTTGAATGTAATTGGTAAAGCCCACAAAATTAGGCGCTGCCGATCCGATACGAAGGTTTTTTACCCCATAATCAGTGAATGACATCCAAACTTGATAGATCATCGGGTAATAAGTAATGATTCCCATGATCACAAAGGCTGGTAAAAGGTATAAATACGGGGTAATTTTTTTCTTGAATGCTTTCTTAGCTGGTACTTGCTGCATGGAGGAAATATTCGCTGTTTTCGTGGCCATACTTACCTCGTCCTAAGAAAAATCAATGGTTATTTTGCAATAATTGGGAAATATAAAATAGGGAGCACTAGGCAATAATGCCTAGCGCTCCCAAAAAGCTAAAATTTATTTCTTATTGGCGGTGTTCATTGTGGCGCAAGCTTTTGCAACAGCATCTGCCGGAGTTGATGTTCCAGACAGAACTGCGGTTAAAGCATCACCAAATGGACCCCAATAATTGCCGAATTCTACACTCTGCAAACGAGGATCGCCGCCAGCAGCAATATCAGCAAAAGCCTTCACAAATGGATCAGTAGCGGTCACATCAGTGCGGGCAGCAGGATCACCAGCTGTATTTTCATATTCGGTTAAGCCATCTTTGCCAAAGGCATAGAGAGCGAAATCAACAGCAGCCTGTTGGTTCTTGCTGTTCGGGTTAATGTACCAACCATCGATACCCATCATCGATTTGGCAGCGCCCTTAGGTCCTGCAGGTAATGGAGCAACACCGAGTTTAGTTCCTAAAGCTTTCTCGAAATCGCCGAGCATCCATGGACCATCGACGATCATAGCTAATTGACCCTGGCTAAAAGCAGTATCAATTTTACCGGAATCGGTATCGAACTCGACACCAGCTTTTTGCAGGTCAACTAAATATTGCATAGCATCAACAAAACCACCCTGGTCGGCGATGCATTTGCCGGTGGAATCAAGTAATTGGCCACCAAAAGCAGACCAGAAACCCCACACAAAGTATGCACCATTGGTGATACCGATCTTGACGCCGGATTTCGCTAAAGCCAGTAGATCATCAGTTGTCGCGGGGACTTTAGTAACCTTTGTATTGTCATAGAACAGACCAACTGCTTTGGCAATTCCTGGAACTGCGTACATTTTGCCGTCTACAGTCACTCCAGCAACTCCAGACGCAGTGTAACCATCGAGTTTACCGGCAACAAGGTCGTCGATTGGAGCAATGACGCCCATGCGGACTTCACTACCCAGGTTATCATTTGGTGCAGTGTATAGATCTGGGCCACCACCAGCAGCAGTGTCAGTCTCGTATTTGTTGAAGAGTTGATCAAAGGGGACTTCCAGAACAGTAATGGTTACATTCGGGTGAGCTGCCATATAATCAGCCACTATTTTGTTAATGGTTGTTTCTTCAGTTCCGCCCGCATGATAACCATGCCAGAGGGTTAAGGCTACCGGTGCTTCGGTTGGGGCTGCAGTTGGAGCTGCAGTAGGTGCGGCGTTGGGGACCGATGTTGCGGGAGCAGTGGTAGGTGCAGCCATTGTTGGAGCTGCCGTCGGGGTTGCGCATGCAGCTAATGCAAATGCGGCGATCATGATAATACTGATCAGTGGGAATAACTTCTTAGACATTTTTTCTCTCCTTTAATAATTGTTGACATTGATAGTATACAAAATTTGAATCAATTTTTCTAGATGCTCACCTCCCTTCAGAATTGTTTTCAATTTCCTGATGCAAAACAAGCGATAATGCCTGGACAACCGCGCCCATTCCTGAAGATCTTCTTCCGAGTAGAGCCGTTGTAATGCGTAATCGCTTCGATGCCATTTTTAAACTTCTTCGTTGCACGGTACGACGGATCGGTTCAAGTAAAAGATCACCAATCTGAGAAACGCCGCCGCCGATAATTATTATAGAAGGGTTAAATAAGTTAACTAAACCTGAAATAGCTGTTCCTAAATGTGCCCCCGCATCGGAAAGAATTTGCTGAGAAAGAAGATCGCCATTGCAAGCAGCAGCAATCACATCTCGCGATTGTATTTCCTCAATCGGTTCGATCAGCGACAACTCAGTACGCTGCCCGCTCTTCACCGCGGCTCTTGCTCTCTTGGCAACAGCTTCCCCCCCAGCTAGAGCTTCAAGACAACCCCGGTTGCCGCAAGAACATAAAGGCCCATTTTCATCGATCGTGAAATGCCCAATCTCCCCAGCCGACCCATCCGCTCCGCGATAGATTTGTCCATCCAGCAAGAGTCCAGCACCAATTCCCCGGCCAACCTTTATATAGGCTAGATTCTCTTCGCCTCGTCCCGCGCCATACGCCCATTCCCCTATTGCACCTAGTTCTGCATCGTTTCCGACCGAAACAGGCACGTTCCACAAAGATTTAATATAATTTTCAATCGGAAATTTATCCCAACCTGGCATGATTGGAGGTTCTGAAACCATGCCTGCGTGCAAAACAACCGGTCCGGGCACACCTACACAAATTGCCTTTATGTTTTCTATCCCAATTCCAGATTCTTTCAATAGCTCCTGGAGTTGTTGATTGACCTGGTTCAACACATTCTGAGGTCCATCGCCGATCTTCAGCGGCCACTCCAAATCTTTGATCACATGGGCAGCGTAATTTGCCAATAATATAGTGGCATGAGTTGCCCCAATATCAATTCCAACGACGTGGCCGTGATTAGGTGTAATCTCAAGCACAATTGGTTTTCGGCCTGAGTGGGACTGCCCCTCTACTTCATCAACCATCCCTATCGATTGAAGGTCATTAATGATTGAAGTGATTGCAGCGCGCGTGATATTTAATTTTCTGGCTAACTCAACTCGGGAAATTCCATTGGATGTAAAACGGATTAAATCAACTACAGCATGTTTATTGAGGTTCCTTACGTTTTCTCTTGGAACTGACCAAAAAAAAGTGCTCACTCATGCCTCAGTAGATATTGATTAGGTTCTAACTTAGTATACCAAATGAAATATTAATGTCAAGTTAATAAACATATTATATTACTATTGTTAAATTACTTGATTAATTACAATGATTGTCAATATTTGCTTCCTTTCTGAAATTTCCTGCACGACCCGACAAGACATCGGTTTGCATCTTACTCTCCAATCCTAATCATTTGACTTCATTCACCTTTGCCTTCAAATCAGTCTATGCGGCTAATTTTTCATTTGAGCATTCTGAGCAAGGTATAATTCATCAATGATGGTTATCATTATTCAATAATATATTTTGTTCTCTTATTCTTATCTATGATTCTGCAACAATCAAATTGACCATGTTATTTGAGCCTCTCAAAGTCACTCCACAAAACTGCTGTGAAAATTTCCCTCATTTCTTGTTAAGTGACATTGAGCCAATCTTTAAAAGAGATATCCTCAAATGTTGATTTTGGATATATCAAATTTGCATAAAAACCAACCAACCAGGAGAATTAATGAAAACTGGTACATTTCTTGCTATGTTAAAGAAGATATTTAAAATGACCTGGCATATCCTTTTCTGGACTGGGATCGCCGCATTCCTCTCAATTTTAGGAGCCCGCTTGTTCACTGGACTATACGCGAGATCGCGGATTTCTTCTCTCGAATCAGTTTCGCCAACCCGAGTCGGTATCGTTTTTGGGGCTGGCTTGCAGCGAGATGGATCCCCGTCACCAGTACTCAAGGATCGTGTGAAAACTGCTGTTGATTTGTATTTTTCAGGCAAGGTTGAAAAATTACTTTTCAGCGGCGATAATCGCTTCGTCGATTACAACGAACCCGGAGCAATGCGCACCTATGCGGTAAGTTTGGGAGTGCCTGAAGATGCCATTGTGCTGGATTATGCGGGCCGGCGCACTTACGATACGTGTTATCGTGCCAAATATATTTTCGGAGTGGATCAGGCAATTCTGGTTACTCAGAGCTACCACCTCCCGAGGGCTTTGTTTATATGCAACAGCCTCGGAGTTCAGTCTGTAGGGGTCGCGGCAAACCATCGTACTTATTCTCACTCTTCACTTTTGGCCTGGAACGTCCGCGAATTGCCCGCTTCATTGGAAGCACTTTGGGATGTTTGGATCAGCCATCCGCTGCCGGTCATGGGTGATGTAGAGCCCATCAATTAGGGTAAGAAATAACAACAGGAAAGAATAATGGAAAGACTAGACGCTCTCAAAATTGTGAATCAATATATAAAAAATACCGGCCTTCTGCATCACATGTTCGCTGTCGAAGCCGCAATGCGTTTTTATGCAAAAAAAGAAGGCGCAGATATCGAGTTGTGGGGAGTCTGTGGTTTACTTCACGATTTCGATTGGGAGATACACCCAACTTTACCTGCGCATCCCCTCGAAGGGGCAGCAATTCTACGTGAAGCCGGTGTACCCGAAGAAATCGTCCGAGCCATTCTCTCCCACTCCGACCTGCCTGATTATCCGAGACAAACGCGCATGGAAAAAGCTTTGTTCGCCTGCGACGAAATAACCGGATTAATCACCGCAGTTGCTCTGGTGCGCCCCTCAAAATCACTTTACGATTTGGAAGCGACATCGGTAAAAAAGAAATGGAAAGACAAAGCCTTTGCGGCTGGAACCAACCGCGAGGAAATGGAACTTGGTGCCGAAGATTTTGGTGTTCCCTTATGGGAGCATGTGACCAATGTAATTACTGCCATGCGAGAAATCGCACCGGCGTTAGGTTTGGAAGGAAACCTCGTCCCTCTGAAATAACTTTCAAGAGACAGGCATGATTGGAGGAGAAGATTATGACACTAATCGGTAAAGGAATGATGATTTGGCAAATTCCGAACTGCGAAGGCGGAAATGTGACAACAATTGCCAACATGGCAGCAGCCGGTGGTTTTTCGCATATCTTGATAAAAATTGCAGATGGTACGCGTGTCTACAACACCAATAAATCAACCGGTGCCGATTTAATTCCCCCTCTCGTCAATGCGCTTCGGGAAAAAGGCATTGGGGTATGGGGATGGCATTACATTTATGGTTATGACCCTAACGGTGAAGCTGCTATCGCCATCTCTCAAATGAAAAAATATCAAATGGATGGGTACGTAATCGACGCAGAATCAGAATTTGAACTCTCAGGTCGTGCCGCTGTGGCCACAACCTATATGGCAGCTCTTCGTGCCGGTTTACCAAGTACTCCTATTGCACTATGTTCATTCCGTTGGCCGTCCTATCATCCCCAATTTCCATGGGTACCTTTTTTGAGTAAATGCGACATTAATATGCCCCAGGTGTACTGGATGAGCTCGCATAACTCTGCCACTCAATTAGCACGTACTTTGACTGAATTCAAGAGCATTACCCCTTATCGTCCGATTATCCCAATGGGGCCGGCTTTTTACGAAAGCAGTTGGGCACCCACTTCGGATGATGAAACAGAATTTTTAAACGAAGCTAAGACTCTGGGGATGACTGCAGCTAACTTCTTTAGCTGGGATGACTGCCGCAAATACATTCCAGCCGTATGGACCACAATTTCAAAGTATTCATGGCCATTCTCTCCCATGCCTCCAAAAGACTTGCCTCACCTTTTCATTGCTGCCTTAAATACCAAAAACCTGGATACGATTCTTGCCCTTTTTGATCCCCAATGTGTGCACATTGATGCCAACGCAACCATACAGGGAACTTCAGCCTTGCGCAGCTATTTCAGTAACTTGCTGAATAATGCTTTACCAGGTGCCACGTTCACATTAACAGGTACTACTGGCGCTGACCCATCACTGAATAGTACCTGGACAGCAATTTCATCCGCCGGGAAAGTGACAGATGGAAGAGATACATTTGGACTGGCGAATGACCTGATTGTTTATCATTACTCTTTCTATCACATCACGTCATGAGCTCTTTATAGTCTAAACTGAACGGCCTGACTTTCATTCAGGCCGTTTTTGGTTAATTATTTCTTGAAGCAGAAAATGGTTTTTCTATAATATTTTCCCCTGTTTATATTTCTTATTTGGCACCTTTTTTACTGGTGATTTTTCCTTTTTATTTTCTGGTGTTTTCTTTGCCCAGCTGTCAGATTCATCAATTGGTTTAGCCAGATTTATTACTTGGTCTCCAACTTTGACTTCAAGAACAACCTTCCCTGATGACCCGCGTTTCCCCTTGGTAATTACGTCCAGGCGAATCATTTTTGAGGCACTCTTTTGCATGAAAACCGTGATATTCTGATTCTTTTTCCCTGAGATCAAACCTACCAGTCTGGCATTTGGTTTGAGTCTGCCTATGATTACCCCCTGACCATAACGACCCTGCACCGGGAAATCATCTTTCGCCACTCGCCATCCCAGGCCATCTGCAGCGATAAATAGCAGCTCGTCAGCAGCGTTGAGATCAAGCATACCAATCGCAAAAGAACCGGCAGGCAATTTGATTGCATTCACACCAGCAGCGACCAAACCCATGGGCCGCACCTCATCACCGGTAAATCTAATCGCCATGGCTTCATTAGTGGCAACCAGGTATTCAGTTGCCTCATTTGAAATAAGCACATCTACCAGCTCATCTCCCTCGTTGACTTTAGCCAGAACGAATGGCTGCGAGGACGGCCCCGGTAGATCCGCTAAAGCAGATTTCTTAATCAAACCGGATTTTGAAAGCGTAATAAGAACTTTATCGTCCAAGGAGCTATTCGCTGGGATACTAAAGATGCGAATCGGGATATCATTTTCACCTAAAGAGCAAATCTTCTGATATGGGACGCCGTCCTCAGGTTTTTCGACCCCTGGGATAACGTGCACCGCCAGCGTGGCACACTTACCGTTATTTGCCACAATGTATAAAACTTGATGAGTGTCTACGCGCAGCAACAGAACCGGCGCTTCTTTTCCACTGATGCGCGGCGATGTATCCGTATTGGTCCTGAATATTCTCCCATCCACTGTCATCCCAACCCAGGTATTCTCAGCCGGGGTCACATCCTGAACGGTCAATAGCTCATGAGCTTCTTTCCCCTTTTGCAACGAGACAATTTGCGTTCTGCGGCGGTCCTGATAGCGCGCGCGGATTTCTGCCAACTCATTGCCCACTTCGCCACGCATTTTTACCGGCGATTTTAGTAATGCTTCCAGCTCCTTCACGTGGTCGGAAATTTCCTTATATTCGATTTCGATCTTTTTCCGTTCTAGTGCAGCCAATCTCTTTAATGGCATATCCAAAATGGCGGTCGCTTGAATCTCAGAAAGCTTGAATTTCTTCATCAGGCGTTCCCGAGCCTGGTCAGTATCCTGGGAGGCGCGAATTGTAGCAATGATCTCATCCAAATATTTGATCGCAATGCGGTACCCTTCCAGGATGTGCAGGCGCTCGAGTGCCTTGCGCAGATCAAATTCACAGCGGCGTTTTACCACTTCTATACGGTGTTCCAGATAAACCTTGAGAGCTTGTTTTAAAGTCAAAAGTCGGGGCTGCCCATCGACGAGTGCCAATAAATTAATGCTGAATGTTCCCTGGAGCGGAGTCTTTTTATATAGATCCCGTAATATTTTTTCAGCATCGGCGGATTTATTCAATTCGATAACAATACGCATTCCCTGGCGGTCCGATTCGTCACGCAGGTCGGCGATGCCATCCAGAGAACCGTCGCGGGCCAATTCCGCGATTCGTTCAATCAAAGAGGTCTTATTGGTCAAATAGGGCAGCTCGTTGATAATTATCCGGCTTTTACCCCTAGTCATTTCTTCCAGGCTGACGCGGCCGCGCACGGTGATTTTTCCTCTTCCGGTCGCATATGCCGCCAGTAAATCATTTTGTTCATGATTCTGCAAGATCAATCCACCGGTCGGAAAATCTGGCCCCTGAATAAAGTTCATCACATCACTGATGGTCACATCGTCCAGTTTTTCCCAGTGTTTGAGTAAATACTGTAAGGCATCGACTACCTCAGCCAGGTTGTGCGGTGGAATACTCGTAGCCATGCCAACCGCAATACCGCTGGCGCCGTTTACCAACAGGTTAGGGATTGCTGCCGGCAACACTGCCGGTTCGTCCAATGTGTCATCAAAATTGCGGGTATAGTCGATCGTATCGCGGTCGAGCTGGTTAAGCATATCCAAAGCAAAGTGGGTAATTCGTGCTTCCGTATACCGCATGGCAGCCGGCGGATCCCCATCGACGCTTCCGAAGTTTCCTTGCCCGTCCACCAGTTGGTAGCGCATGGAAAAGTCCTGCGCCAACCGGGCCATGGATTCATATACAGCCAAATCCCCATGTGGATGGTATTTTCCGAGTACTTCCCCCACGATTCTAGCAGATTTCTTATAAGCTGATTCAGGTCTTAATCCCATATCATACATTGCATAAAGTAATCGCCTCTGCACAGGTTTCAGTCCATCGCGCGCATCCGGTAAAGCCCGCGCGACAATTACACTCATCGCGTAATCAAGATACGACTGCTGCATCTCGTGATCGATATCTACTTTTGTTACCATGCCTATTTCCATGATATGCTCCTCAACCTGAAAATCTGCTATGCCGTAATCTTACGAACTTAATCACTAACAGTCAATAAAAAGACCCCGAGTTTAAGCTCGGGGTCTTCTACAAACAAGATTACTATTCAGCTACAGGTGGAACGATTTCGCTTTCTTCTACAGCCGGCACTACTTCAACCGGGTAATTTGGATCTGCAACCACCTTATCGGATTCCATTCCCGCGAAACGACCATGGACATAACCCGTACCGGCAGGAATTAGTTTGCCGATGATCACATTTTCCTTCAATCCAAATAACGGATCACCAGTTGAGGCAATTGCTGCCCCGGCCAGTACTTTAATCGTGTGCTGGAATGAAGAAGCGGATAACCAGGAGTCTGTTGCAAGTGAGGCTTTGGTGACTCCCAACAGGATTTCGACAAAACGAGCTGGTTGTTTTCCTTCAGCGATTAATGCTTCGTTGGCTCGCTTTACTTCCAGACGGTCCAACACATCCATAGGCAGGTATTTCGAATCTCCTGGGCGAATGATCTGAACTTTGCCCATCAGCTTGCGAATGATTACCTCAAAGTGTTTATCGTTGATGTTCTGACCTTGCGCACGATACACTTTTTGAATCTCGGTCAACATGTACATTTGGGCAGCTTCGCGGCCTTTGATCTTCAAAATCGTATGCGGATTTATGGAACCTTCCGTCAAGGGCTGTCCGGCTTCTACTTTATCATCATCTTTAACTAACAAACGTGAAGTACTCGGAATTTCATAATCTTCGCTTTCACGTTGTTCATAACTCACATAAACCTTGCGGTCTTCGATACGAACTCTTCCGTTATGCTGTGCATTGAGTTGAGCTTCACCCTGATTCGCAATGACATCGCCTAAGGCAATTTCACTGGCATCTTTGGTGACGATTTCCCAACCTTCTGGAATCTCATACTCATCTGCGGTCATCTCGCTGTGTTCGACCCGCACCAAGCGTTGTTCACCAGCTCGTTCCGACTGAATTACCTTCGCCAGACCGGAAATGCGGGTAATCACCGCCTCGCCTTTCGGCATACGGCGGGCTTCAAAAAGCTCTTCTACACGAGGCAAACCGGTTGTAATATCACCGCCTGCAGCAACACCACCTGTATGGAAAGTACGCAGAGTTAATTGTGTACCTGGCTCGCCGATGGATTGTGCTGCGACAGTACCTACAGCTGCTCCAAGGACAACTAGATTACCACGACCCAAATCCATACCATAGCATTTTGCACAAATTCCGTGAATCAATTCGCAGCTTAGCGGTGAGCGTACAAACACATCAGTGATCCCTGCAACTGTTACTTTGCGAATCAAATCATGGTCAAGCATCTCATTCCGTTCGGCGATGACTTCACCTGTCTTTGGATCAACGATTCTGGCACCAGTCGTCCGTCCGTAAAGACGTTCAGCTAATTTCTGGCCAGCAACATCATCCGCTTTGTGAATCCAGATTCCGTCAGTTGTGCCGCAGTCTTCTTCGTTGACAATGACATCCTGCGCCACATCCACCAGACGGCGGGTCAGGTAACCTGCATCTGCGGTACGCAGAGCAGTATCAGCCAAACCTTTTCGTGCTCCATGTGTGGAGATGAAGTATTCCAGAGCAGTTAGCCCTTCGCGGAAGTTCGATTGAATTGGCAGCCGAATGATACGTCCTGACGGATCAGCCATCAAACCACGCATACCAGCAAGCTGAGCAATTGGTCCGAATCCGCCTTTTGTGGCTCCAGAGTTCGCCATGATGGAAAGGTTACCATTCGGATCAAGATATTTCTTGACCGCTTCACCCACCAGTTTGGTGGTATCTTGCCAGATTTCAATGATGCGTTCATTACGTTCCTGCTCGGTCAACAAACCACGCCGGAATGAACGATTCACTTTTTCTACTTCTAACTGGGCAGCAGCCAGCATTTCGGGTTTTTCTTTTGGAATCGTGATATCCGAAACAGCGATGGTCGCGCCAGATTTCATTGCATACTGGAAACCGATATCTTTGATGCGGTCAGCAACTTCAGTTGTTACTTCCTCACCGCATAATTCATAAACATCTGCAATCAGGTTCTTAACACCAGTCTTTTCGAGCGAACGGTTGGTGAATTGCACTTCTTCCGGCAAAATTCGGTTGAACAAGACACGGCCAACTGTCGTGAAAATTCGTTCGCTGCGTGGTTCAGCCAGGCGCTCGTTCTTATCATTGAAGTAGGTCTTCATGTAGATTGTAACTTTGGCATGAATATCTACCTGCCCCAATTGATAAGCCAGGTCAACTTCATCGATATCTGCAAAATTGCGGCCATCGCCAGTATGTGGGCGGTCATCCTGAAGGGTCAGGTAATAAACACCCAGCACCATATCCTTTGACGGACTGATGATTGGCTCGCCATCGGCTGGTTTCAGCAAGTTCTTTGAAGAAAGCATCAAAGTTCGAGCTTCGTTTACTGCCTTTTCAGACAAAGGAACATGCACAGCCATCTGGTCACCATCGAAGTCAGCATTGAAAGCGGTAGTCACCAGTGGATGCAATTGAATCGCACTACCCTCAATCAAAATTGGCTCGAAAGCTTGAATACCCAGGCGGTGAAGGGTTGGCGCGCGGTTCAGAAGCACAGGGCGGTCTTTGATCACTTCTTCCAAAACTTCGTATACCTCTGGACGATTGCGCTCGATAAAGCGGCGCGCGCCTTTTACGTTGGCTGTATACCCGCGGGAAACGAGTCGAGAAATAACGAATGGTCGGAATAATTCCAAGGCCATCGTCTTGGGTAGACCGCATTGATAAAGTTTTAGTGTAGGTCCGACAACGATTACAGAACGACCTGAGTAATCGACACGTTTACCTAACAAGTTGCGGCGGAAACGGCCCTTCTTACCTTTGAGCATATCGCTCAAAGATTTCAATTCACGACGACCGCGGCGGGAAAGTGCCTTACCGCGTTGAGAATTATCGATCAATGAATCAACAGCCTCTTGAAGCATCCGTTTTTCATTGCGCACGATCACATCCGGAGCGCCAAGTTCGAGCAAGCGTTTTAACCGATTATTGCGGTTAATCACCCGGCGGTAAAGATCGTTCATGTCCGAGGTGGCAAAGCGACCGCCGTCCAACTGCACCATTGGCCGTAATTCCGGTGGAATCACAGGCAGAACAGTCAAAATCATCCATTCAGGATGATTCCCAGATCGGCGGAACGATTCAACTACCTTAAGCCGTGTGGTGGCTTTTTTGCGTTTTTGTTTGCTCTTTGAAGTGCGGACTTCTGTCCACAAATCCTGTGAAAGCTGATCCAGGTCGAGGCGGCGTAAAATATCATAAAATGCCTCAGCGCCCATATCCGCGCGGAATACCTGACCCCAGCGGGATTTTAATTCCCGATAGCGGCTCTCGCTCAAGAAAGTGAATGGGCGTAATTCCTGTAATTCATCGCGAAGATGTGAACTTTGATCCTGTGAATCACTGGATTGATCCTCCAACTGATTGCGGAACCCTTCCATAGCTTCTTCGGCTTCCGCTTTCACCTGATCAATGCTCATTTGCAGTTGTTCAAGATCACGAGTACGCTCACTCTTAAATTCAGTTTCGATTTCATCCAGGCGTTCCTTGGCTGCTCGTTGCACACTGGAAATATGTTGAGCAGTAACAGGTTCGCCGGCTTCGGCGATAACGACACTGGCGGTCTCAAATAAGATTTGCTTCTTAACTGGTTTGCCGACTTGTTCAGTCAGCATCCGCTCGATTGATTGTCCTTCACGAATGACTGGCTCCAAACGAGCAGCAATCATCTCTTCGGACTTCGATTCAATATCTTTCTTGCGCTGTTGAAATTCAGCAATCTTCTTGTCACGTCCCTGTTTAACATCCAAAATTTGGCTGTTAATCTGGTTCGCGCGTTCGCGTTCAGAAACGGTGATTTCGTCTTCCAGGCGTTTTAATGCTTTCTGACGGGCATCATCATCAACAAAAGTAACGATATATTGGGCAAAATACAAAACCCGGTCAAGATTCCTCCGGGAAATATCCAATAATAAGCCCAGGTAAGAGGGAATACGGCGGGTATACCAGATGTGTGCCACAGGAGTGGCTAGCTCAATATGCCCCATACGTTCGCGTCGAACTGAAGAGCGTGTGACTTCGACACCGCATTTATCGCAAATAATCCCCTTATAACGGGGGTTCTTGTATTTACCGCAATAGCATTGATAATCGCGTGTTGGACCGAAGATCGCCTCATCGAAAAGCCCATCTTTTTCAGGGCGCAGGCGCCGGTAGTTGATCGTTTCGGGTTTAAGTACTTCCCCATAGGACCAACTTTTAATCGTTTCCGGTGAAGCAAGATTGATGCGGAGCGCTACAAGACTTTTTGTTTCCACTAAACGCCTCCTTAATGGGAACCCTTTCACTGTTAAATACGCATCAGCGCACTGAAATCATATCCTGCGCTGTTTTTTCATCGCAAGTCAAAACAATATACATGCGATTGATAAGTATACCACAATGTGCAAATATTTCAATGATTCTCTTTATCCTTTTTTATTTCTTGGTGAATCGGAATTTCCAGATAGAAAGTACTCCCTTTCCCCAATTCACTCTCTACCCATACTTTCCCATGATGCCGCAAGGCAATCGATTTCACGATTGCCAGACCTAAACCTGTATTTTTTCCTCCCTGACTTTCTTTACGGGAGTTCTTCTGCACACCATCAAACACTGCCGCGACATCCAGGGGGGCAATTCCAGGCCCGTAATCCTGAATTTCGAAAACAATTGAATTCTCTTGAGCCTGAACCCCCAAGTTGATCTGACCATTCAGGTGTGAATATTTTATCGCATTATCCAATAAATTGATAAGGGCTCGCTGCAATAATTCCCGATCCGCCTCGATCACAATATCTTGCGCAGAGGTCAATTCTTTCATCATCTGCACTTTTCGTTGGATGGCTTGCGGTTGGAGTTGTTCAATCACTTGATCCAATAATTCCAGCGGTGAAAGAGCCTCTGACTTAAGATCGATTCCTGATTCGATCCTTCCTAAATCCAACAAATTATCTACCATGTGGTTCATATTTTCAGCAGATTGAATAATCTTGGCATGGAATTCTTTTTGCTGATCATTCAATTCACCAAGCATAGGCAACATGGACGCATATCCTTTTAATTGGCTGAGCGGAGTCTGCAAATCATGGCTGACTGTGGCGACTAAATCTGATTTCATCTTCTCCAGAGCTTTGTAATCAGTTATGTCGTGCAGCATGCACACTTTTCCCGCTTTTTTCTCTTCTACTTCTATCGGTGAAAGTGTCACCTGATAAGTCCGGCTGTTCTCCAGAGTAACCTCCCGCGTAAACATTTCCTTATTCTGCGATTCCATTAGGAGCAATTTCATTACCCCTGAACTGATTTTTTTGTCACTCCCAGCGGTAGGATCAGCGCTGATAATGCTATCGCTAATTACCGCGGCTGCCTGGTTTTGCATCAACAAATTACCCGCATAATCGACCAAGAAAACCGGGTCGGGCGTCGATGCCAATACAGATTCCAGACGGTGCTTTCCCAGATCCGCTTTCAGGTAAAGTGCGGAATTGCAGACTGCTACCAGAGTCTGGTTTGCCAGCGTATGAAAGAAATGAATTTCCGATTCAAGAAATCTGTGCGGTTCTGAGTATCCAACCCAAAGAATTCCCAAATAACTCTCGCCATCCAGCAGCGAAGCACCCAGCATTTCACTGGGCACATTGGCTCCCTTCGCAATACCCATACGTTTTAATCGAGTCCGAGAAGGGATAACCAGCACTTTCTCAGTACGTAAGAAGTCCAGTAATACCTTATCCAAACCGGCATAATCTGCAGTTCTTGTTCCCGCCGCATATATTTCCAGCGGGCTCTGCAGCTCTTTTTCCGGATTGGCTAATAACACAATCCGGGCAGAGCTGGCTCCATAGGAGAGAGCCGCTCGAAGAATAGGTTCGGAAGATCCCTCGATACTCAAATTAGCTGCGATCCCCTGTGAAACATCCAACAACCGATCCAGTTCTTCGAGCCGGCCTTTCAGACTCACCCTCATTTGTTCGAAAGTTGAACTCAACCGGCCAACTTCATCAACCCCTTTGGTATCGATAGACTTATCCAGGTTACCTTGAGCAATACTCGAGGCTTGATTGGCTAATTTTTCCAGCGAAAAGGTCACGGTTTGCATTAAATACCGCAGGAAAAAGAATGCGGCTACCGCGAATAACAGCGAGAGAATCAATAGAGGGATGGCAATTTTCAATGCGATTTCTTGAGAGGTGCTCGCGGGTAAATTGACAAGGATGACCCAGTTTTTTTCTGGAATCATTTCCGCATACACCAGTCTGCGCGTACCTGTGCCGCTGGTTTCATCAAAAAAAGTGGATTTTGTCGGAATAGACCCGGAATAAGCAGACATCACCTGAGATGAGTTCGTGTCGAATAAGATGGTTCCATCAGAATCCAGAAGAATTCCTTCTCCACCTTGATTCTTTAGCGAATTAAACGCCTGAATGGTTGGCTGCGAAAACAAATTTTTATCCAAATCCGTTCTTGCCAGTAAAACTCCCTCGGGTAAATTGTATTCATCCGGGATGGCGGCAACGAACGAGATTTCCACAGGACTGTTTCCCTTGCTTGAAGCGACCGTGTAACTCTGGATTTGAACGCCATTCAAAGCCAGGGTAATCCCCGCCTGTTCCTCAGAGCTCAAAAATAACTGCTCTGAAGACGTCAGGGGGTACCCCGTAAAGGCTTTCCCTGTCAGATCGAAAAGGTAAAGTTGTTCGAAGAAAGGTGCAGAACGCAGCTTCTCTTGCAAGAAAACCTGCGCTTTGGATTTATTATCCAGAGGAATATTCGAAGCGATTATGTCAGAAACAAGACTCTGGCCGGTTTCGATAATATAGGGGATATTCTGCGCTGCTGAATCGGCAGCACTTTGAAGTTGATTTTGAATCATCGTACGAGCAGTTTGTCCAGCGACGAACCAATCCGCCACCGAAAGGGTGATCATTAATACCAAAACCATTGGTAAGGTAGTGGATAATACACGGGCTTGCAACCCGGATTCTCCCGGCGAGGGAACAAGGTTTTTCGATTGCTCCCAACCGGAGATTTTTTGCACCAGGAATAGTTCGCACAAAAATCCCGCTAGGATCAATTGAATTCCATTCGCGGCCATGAGAATCCAGGATTGCGTAAAACAATAATCCAGGCGTGCGGCAACCGTTCCATTGGTGCTGAAGAAGGTGCTAACCAGGTAAACAGGAGTACTTAACAGTGCAGCGAGAATGGCAGCGCCAATCGGTTTTCGGATCCATCGATAAAACAAAGTACGGTAATTTTGCTTGAGTGCCAGTGTCACAATATAAGCGATTGTGACCATCTCGATCGGGGTGAAGATGGAGTGGGTATTCCAGAAAGCGCTCGTTATACCGCTCAATAAAGCGATGACAACGGTTGGCCATACACCGAGCAACCCGGCCGAAAGAAGGATGGGGATCGCACTGAATATCAATAATTCAGGAGAATTACTTTCTTGAGGTACATTTGGAAGTGGCAGTGTTTTTCCCCAGGGGAGGTTCACACCGAAGAATAAAACTGTGAGCATTGCTGCCCCGGCCAGAATACCCGCAAGCAGCCAAAAATGTTTCTTTTTAAGGTCGAGCTTCTCTTTTTGCAGAAACCAGAGCAGCATTGCAGCCATCATAAACCAGCCTACCCATCCCAAAAGATCATAGGGTAAGTTTATGTATGGAGCTGAATTAAAAAGAACCAAATCGATCATACTTAACTGGTTTCCCGAACTTTTAGACTGGAAGACCCGCTGCTTTATTGAGAGCTTTCCAGGCAGCAGTATAGTAAAAGCTATTTTTTGCCTTTACCGGAATCTCTCGTACATTACGAAGCCAATCTACTTCGCAGGCATCGACTTCAGCAAAACATTGCGATGAAAATACTTTTTTCTTTTCTGCCGACGCTTGTCTCACCTGCTGGCTTTCTATCAGAAATTTAGTTTCGACAGCATCACGCTCTTGAGTCAAAGGAATGATCCGTGCCGCGTAATCTTTGAGAATTTCCCGATGCAGCACCTCATGACGCCAGAACATTACTGACTCATCATACCTGGCAGAAGGGGATTTCACAGACTCAGGTATCCCAGCTTCTATCCAGACAGGTTTAAACGTTGAAGTACAGGGAGCTGCAGTCCCGGTCAGCCAATGAAGATTCCCTTTATCCGAGATTTCAGAAACCATCGATCCCGCTGATTGGCTGGTTCGAATCGGTCCCCAGCCGGCATGCATACATACATCTGCACCCATCAGACCCCGCCCTGGGGTAAATTCACCATGCGCCGGTTCGTTATGAGTTCGAAGCACTGCCATCATATCCGCTGGGGTAAGGGTTCCTTTTTTTTCTCTCAATTGCGTCGTCGTGCAGCCTTGTCTACCCCGCGCATTTGCAAAAAAGGTAAATAGAGGATCCGAGTAGCACCGGCTGAAATCAAAATCTTCAGCACTCTTGCACCATTTTTTTTCGATTGCGTGATTGATAAGTCCAGTTGAAGCCTTATCCCAATGTTTCCCGATGGTTAATCCATTGGAAATCGAGCGAACGTCCTGTACTTTTTCGGCAGCCCATTGCTTCCCTACAGTCTCCAGCACCCAGGCATCCTTGTGATCACAAATTAAATAACTGTTGTAATAATAAAAAGGATGGGCATAACCGCAATTGCCACTTTGCCCATATTTTTCCAATAATTCGATGATCGTATTTAGCGCAGCTTCCGCATCCTTCGAACGTTCGAGTGCGAGCCGTAAGAAATCCATTCCGATTAATCCCGGTTCTTTTTGATAAGGCTCGCGGGTAAATATCGCCTCATTACCGATAGTTACACCAAATTCATTCGATCCCATTTCTGCCCCCCAAATCCAGAAAGGTTTGGAGAGTAAAACTCGATAGGTTTCTTCTACTTGAGGAATTTCTACGTAAGTGCATTTCACTTTTTCGCCAACTGCATGCTTGGCGGCAGGGATGATAATAATTTCGTGCGCTTCGTTTGGGTCTCGATCAGAATTCTTGGCAAACAAAACTGAACCATCCTGAGTGGAGTTACCCAAAGCAACAATGGTATCGCACATACTGAACTCCTTTTTTTCGCTCAAGCAAACCGGAATTTTTAGGCGAATTGATCGCCTTTTTCATCTATTTTATTATCCCTTATTTGGGCACTCCCGGTCAAGCAATTGCATGGCTTCTGTAAAAACATCATCAATGGTCTTGTGATCCGAATCCAGTCGAATTGCATCTTCAGCAGGTTTTAGAGGGGCAATTATTCGGGAAGAATCAATGCGATCTCGTTGGCGAATCGAAGCCAGAATTTGATCATAGTCTGCTTTTTCTCCCCGCTCCTCCATTTCAAGGCTGCGCCGGCGTGCGCGTTCTTCAGCGGATGCCTCCAAATAAATCTTTAACTCGGCATTTGGAAAAACGACCGTACCAATATCCCGTCCCACCATCACAACGCTTCCTCTGGAGCCTATCTGCCGCTGTTGTTGAGTCATCGCATCACGAACACCGGCATAGGAGGAAACTTTTGAAACATTACTGTCTACTCTGGGTTCATGCAGCCGCCAGGTAACATCTGTCCCATCCACCAGAACTGTATATTTCCGCCCATCCTTAATGGTAGGAACCTGTACATCAATCTTAATTTCTTCAGCCAAATGCGTCACTTTTTTTTCATCATCTACTGAATCAAAGTGATCCAATGCCGCCATAGTAACAGCCCGATACATCACACCTGTATCAAAATAGAAATAAGAGAGTTCCGCAGCAATCTTTTCGGCAAGTGTAGATTTCCCAGATGCCGCAGGCCCGTCGATAGCGATAATATTGGGTAATTTCATGACGCATTCCTTTAAGAAAAACCTGGATTAATTTTTAAAAAGATCGTTTCTTGCCCAGAGGATCAATTTGTTGGTAGTCAATGGAACCTCTCGAAAGGTAAACCAATCGACCCAGTCTTTGGCTGTCATAGAAGCAAAATTAGGTGTCGCTGTCCAGTCTATGGCTTGTCCCCGGTAGAGTTGTGCAGAGGTCAATGGGTTATTTACCGAACTGATAAGCAGCGAAGGCGTTTCTGAATCCCCAATGATATCTTTTTCCTGCAAACCCGTGAAATCACGGAATACCCACTGCAATGCGGATTGCTTTTCATTCAATAATACAATGTCAATTCCATTCTTTTGAGTAGTATTCCATAATGAAAGGTTGTCGACAGTATTCATGAGCAAATCTCTGCCTACTGGAAGCCCATCGCTGCGCCATAATTCTGCTTCTGGCCGCGGCCCCAACCCCGCTCCTTTCCAGGCTGTGCCGAAACTAACGACTACTAAAATCAACCCGAGGCCCAGTAGAAAACCCTGGCTAGCTGCTTGAGGTGACCAACCCCAGCCAATCAGGATAGTGATAACCACCAGAAGAATCATTGGTAGGATAATTCCAAGAATGGCATTCGTCTTGGAAGCAACGGGATTTGTTGTGGTGACAAGACTTAAAAAATTAAGGAAACTAAAAACCAATAAAGCGACCGTCGCCATTGACTGGAATAATTTAAGAATCCAGGTTTGCCTGGAAAAACCCTTTATCAATTCCTCCAACCCTAAGGCGGCTAAGAGCCATAACGGGAGTAAAGTCCATGCCCAATCGACGATTTGGCGAGAAGAGTTCATGAAGATTAATCCGGTTGAAACAAGCACCCATAAGACCATGAAAAGAGTTATCGGTTTATATAGTTTCCAACTACGAATGGCTCCCCAGATTCCCAGGAGAATCGCCATAAATTGCTCTCCAATTAATGCCAGGACCATCACTTTAATCGAAACGCCAGTCCCCTTCGCAAACCATGACTGAAAATAATCGACCAGACTCGTACCCAAACCGCTTATCGCTCGCGAATGAAAAAAGAACCCGGTGCTGATTAAAACGAGGGTTATACTGGCGCTAAGCAAAAAAGAGCTCCAGTCAAGCTTTGGGATAATCATAAAATTTTTGCGCCGGAGATGCTCTTTTTGTCTTCTCTGAAATAATAAAAATAATAAAAAACTAAGACCGAGTCCGACCAACCCTGCCCAGATTGCGACTCCACCCAGCAGCGCTATACCGGTGAAAATGCCTGCCAAAACAGGCTTTTTATTCAAAAGGAATCCAAACGCAGCCAGAAGACCGACGAGCGCAATCATCGTGCCTGTCGAAGTTCTTGAAAGCGCGATAAAACCCGGTTCGATAGCGAAGAATAATGCCAGAATCAGGCTTGCATTTTCTCCTATCCAACGTTTGAACAGCAATGGGGTAAAAATCAACCCTGCGCCAAACAAAGCAGGCCAAAGTCTAGCCCAAAATTCAGAATGTCCAAAAGTAAAAAATAAGAAAGAAGTCAAAACAACGTAGCCGGGTTGCCCGCCAATGACAGGTGTTCCTCCATTGGCAAGCTGTAAAGCCTGAAGTGCATTGCCGGCTTCAAAGTCACCCATCGGGAGTGCGCCTAATCGGATAAACCGCAGTGCAGCCGCCAGAAGGAATGCCACAAAATAAATAAGGATTTGCCATTGTTGCTTGCGCGTTTGTGTATTTTCCATATTAAGGGTTTACCCTTCGATAATCATCCGGGACTTCATAGATGGTCACAGTTTGGTTCTGATAGGCCACATTCAAATGCTGATTAAATTTATCGAGCGAGACTTTGTATGCTGAGTTTTCAAGATATCCAACATAAATATATTGGATTCCATATTGCGCGATAACCTTCTCTGCATCTTGCCAATTCACCTTCTCATAAAGGTCTTTCATATCTTGTTGACGCGTTCCTGATTCCAGGTTACTACCCCGCCATTGCAATTCATGACCGACCCACCCAAGGACTGCCGGAAAACCTGTTTGCGTCGAGACCATGGCATAATCGGAATAATCATCGCCAACCGCTTCAGCCACGGTTCCTACAGGTTGGGTACCCAACCAATCCATTGCTAACACCTCATCAGGATGGGTTCTCTTTAAATAGGCGTTTCCATCCAAAGTCCACTGTTGTGGATGGAATGAGCTCGTCTTGTTCATCAGCATTACACTGGGATATACCAGCGCAGCCATGATAAGAATTACCCAAAAGATGGTAAAAAGTGTACGTCGCCATTTTTTCAACTCAGCTAAAAGCACAACAGTCGCGAAAGCCGCAGCAATCGCCCAAAATATCCAGGCCTGGAAGTAGAACTTGAAAATCGTGTTCATGCGGTTGCCAAACAAGTCGCGCAGATAGAAAAATTCCGGGAATAGAGTCAGGCAGGTACCCATTGCTACCATGAACAAGCCAAAGGTTTCGGGCTTGATGGAAACAGGTACCATTTCATTCCGATTCGCTATTTCTTCTTCGCGCTCATTACCGCTGCTCAGGATTCCCCAAAGTAATAGCAAAAGGATCGTCAGGGTAATCCATGTCCCCGGCATAGAAATTCGCCTGGTCAAAGAGATCAGTAGATCAGAAAAACCATCTGTAGTTTGGTGTATATCTACAAACGCGCTGCCTCCGTAGGCCAGCTTCACTCCGATCGCAGCCACAAATTGATTTGTGGATAACGCAAGCTGTTTTCCCAACGAATTTGCTGAGAAAAAGAGTAACCCTACGATTGAGGAAAATAACCACAAAAAGCCAACGACCGAAAAGCTAAATTTGATCGATCTCGACCATTTATGTTCAGATTGGGTTTTCTTCCAAACATGAATTACCCAGATAAAAATAAGTACAAGTAATGGAGCAAACATGATCCAGAAATTGACTCCTGGGGTCATAAACTCCATGCTGGGTAGGAATCCCTTCGCCTGCGTTTGAAGCGAAAGGAAAAATGGCAGGAAAAGGACGACCCCTACCAGACCGTAGGTAATTCCGGCCAGTATGAAATCGACGAATCTCTTTCCGCTCAGACCTACCTTTCTTATCTTCAGGTAGACCCAAACCAGACAAAACAGACCAACATAAATCGGGAAATCCCAAGTATTGAAGAATGCCATGCTCCCCAGTACCAGAGCGGTCAGCCAGAATTTCCAATCTGCAAACCAGCGGCTGATTTTCCATTCGGGCCAAATTCCTTCTGACCCGGCTATAAAAAGGTTCAGACAAATCCCAGTTGCCATTAAATCAAAGGGCATTGCCAATACATGGGGGTGCAGATCAGAGAGTAAATAGGAGAAGAATGGAAACTCATCAATTATCTCTACTTGTGCATTTGAGGCTCTGAAATCTTGTAATACTCTTGAACCTCGCCACCACGCCCAATAACGCGAGGGAAACCAGTTAAACGGTATTGTAGGAGGGTCTTTCAAATCCAGAATTGCCAGCCAACTCCAAAACTTAGAGGTCAATGTACCATCAGCGGCTTTGTGCCAGAAAACACCGCCCGAATGAAGCACCTCAAGAACGCCTTCGAGGTTGCTCACGATTAACACAAAAAACGACCCCAGAATTCCAGCCCAGCGAGCAAAGGTTTTACTGGCCTCGCTGAATATCTGAACCAGTTTTCCTTCCTTATCACGCTTCCAAAAAGCGACCAGGTCGTAAATCAACCCAAAAGCCGCAATCGCCGTAAGCCCAAACCACAGCGCAGAAGTAAGGTTATAGCCAACTCCTGATACTACCCCGGTGATGCGGATGAGCATAGCGATTACAACATAACCGAAGTAATAATAAGAAATCGCATACCCAGAAAGCCAGGGATCCTGAGGTGGAAAAGAGGACGATTTAAGAATGGAATTAATAAACGCTAATTCCATTGGTTTTTCAGTCCCGGTGATTTCTGGAGTCGCAGCTCTTACTACTGCCCAAAGCACAAAGAAAACGAAAAAGACAGTTTCAACGACCACCACCGTCTTCCAGTTCTCGCGAACCCATTGCCAGAGCTGGCGAGCCATTCCTTTACTTAGTGCGAAACAAGCCAGCAGGATTAATATAATCAACGCCAGAATTTCGCCGCCAAGGTCATTCTGTAAAATACCCAGAGTGCATAAAATCCAGAAAAAATACCCCCATAAAAGCAGTCCCATCGGCTTGCTGAAAGCATACCCTTTGCTCGCCAACCGCGGAAAGAAGCGAAAAGCAATTGGGAAGGAAATCGCACCGAGTAGCAAAATCACCAAATACCAACTAAGGAAGTTCAAAACATCTGTCAAAGCAATACCTCTTTAATTAGTAGAAAGGACTTCATAGATAGTCGTATCTTTTTCCTGGAATACTTGCTTCCAATACACACCATCGTATTGCGTGAATTTTGTTAATCCATCACCAGGGTAATAGGCTTTCTCCAACTGCCCGACAATAATATATTTAACATTATACTTTTTTAGAAAATCAAGGGCAGCATTGATATCAGTGGTTCCGTAGAAAGTGGGAATTTCATTGATTCTTGCCCAGACCACAGAATCATCCAAAAAGCCCCGCTGTTGGCGTTCGTGCCAGTTCCAGCCAACCACACCAGGTAAACCGGTATAAATCGTAAAACGGGTTCCCCATTTATATTCAACGGTGTTTCCCTCCACGATCACAGGCGAACCAGCCACATTGAGCTGCATCCATTTAATCGCATCGTAATCCTGACTGAGGTCAAAGGTCGCGCCTTGATCACTGTAGGAGCTCGTCTGCATATAGGTCATGCCATCCAGTGTGTGCGGAGCCGTAGCGCTCATGCGATCGTCAATCTTATCCTGGGCAGCAGTCAATGGGTATAACAAAGCTCCAAATAACAAGAAGGCCAATACAATCTGCCAGACCGCGCTGACATGACGGTTCCAGGAAGTCGCAACCGCGGGGATTAACCACATGATCGCAGCAGCCGAGCTTAAAGCCAGCAGAGTCCAGGCCTGGTAATAGAACTTGAAAACCGTGTTCATTCGGCCAATATCACCGTGCAAAGCAAACAATTCCACAAATAAAGTCAGTACCATCGCCGTACCGACCATAAAGAGTACCAATCGTTTTACATCTGGTTGATCCGAACGGAATATCAGCACCAGTGCCCAAAAGGCAATCGGTAGTGATATCCAGGCAATGTTAATCCCCAGGATAAGCAGGACCACCACTATCAAAACAAAGAGAATGACCAGAATCTGCAAATAAATGGAATATTTTTTAAGCCTGTTTAAAGCAGATAATGGAGTATTTGCCAGCCACTCCCGGGTCTCCCACACTAACCATGAAACGACAATAAACAGGAAGAATCCCCAGTGTGTGAGGTAAGATGCCACCGGTGAATGGTCGCCGGTCCAGACATCGACGCTGCCGTAAGCCTGACCATACCACTTCGAGAACGGCTCATAAAAAATAAACAGGAGTGCGACAAGCAAAATGATCGCCAAAACAGCATACAGTGCTTTACGCACCCAACCGGTAATTTTTGGTAAGAACCATTGCGGAATATCCGCATAACGAACCACTGTATATAGAATAATCAGGGCAGAGAGCGTCAAATAGGTCGGCAGATCCCAGGTATTGGTAGGACGTAAAGCGCCAATGACCACTCCACCCAGGATAAAGCTGGCTGAAAATGCAATGATTCGATCTTTGAGTTTTTCGCCCCAATGCCATTTACCCATCAAGATCGACAATCCCCAGCCAATGGCAAGTATAGTCATGGGTAAAGCAATCATGTGAGCATGCAAATCGGCATAGGTGAATGTGAAGAATGGGAACTCAGTGATTGTATCCCCGGGCAGCGCTCTGGATGGGAGCCAATACCAGTCTCCAGTACCATAAGGCAACTTGATCCCCTGGAAGAACTGCACAATTCCGCTCAAGAACCATCCCCAGCGTTGGAATATGCTCGCATTATCGATAACTCCACCCGGAGCCACTAATTTTTGTGCTCCCTGCCAGATCATGCGCAGCGTGCCCAGGTTTCCTAAAATTAATACAGCAATCGAAGAAAAGAATCCGCCTATAAAAGCGCGGCGATTAGCCCTTTTCTCATCCACTTCGATGCCAAGAGTCTGCCCATGAAGCAAGCTCCAACCGACGCTAAACGCACCCGTTGCGGTCATACCAAATAAAGTGGGCAGCACCAGGTTGTAAGCAACGGTGGGTAAAATCCCCAGTAATTTGACCGGGACGCCTACGACAACAAAGCCATAGTAGTAATAATTGATATATCCGCCAGCGAACCAGGGATCGTAGGGTGGAAATGTCGTGCTTTTCATCACCGCCGTAAAGAAGGAAAGGTCCATCGGCTTTTCGCCGCCTTTCCATGGATGCCACAAATCCGGGTTGCCCAAGCGGATACTGAGGTCAAGCAAGAAGAAGGTCAGGAAAACCAGTTCAGCAGTGAGGAAATACCATTTGCACTGGCGTAATTCAGCCTTAATCTCTTCTCGCTGGTAGAATGCCAGCAATCCATTGCCAATTAGCAGGATTGCCAACACAATTAATATTGTGCCTCGACTGAAAGGAATTCCATTTGAACCGGCCAGCCAGGTTAATAGCGCTAATAACAGAAGTCCAATCAACCGGCTGAAAGGATAGCCGTGATCAGGCAGCTTTTTAAGTGCCAAACGTGTAAATGGATAAACCATCCAGCCCAATAACAGGATCAATAGATACCAGGCAATTGCGGTTACCCATTGACTCTGGTTGATCCAGGAATCCGGATTGAACAACTTAATGAAAGTACCGCCTGCCTGTTGAATTTGCGCCGCAACATCCGACAACATCAACGTCCCATTGAATTTACTGGCCTGTCCAGGAGTGATATGGACAGCTTTACTTAAATCTACGGCACCCAAAATGGATTGAACCTTGGTGGAATCATAATCCGCCGTCTTCTGGAAAATGAACACTTTGGGGTGATCATAAACAGTGAATGCTTCTTCTGCAGCTTGGTCATTGATTTTAAATGAACCGAGATTTGGGTCGGATTCAAACACAGCGGTTAACTTGTAACCGAGTGATCCGTTGAACATTCCAGGTTGTGCCACCCGATAGCACCACAACAAATCTTTGTCCGCCGGGCAACCCAATAGATTCCGGTAATACGCAATCGTTAATGGGTAGCGTTCATCCACGCGGGTCGTGGTTGCCCATTGACGGTTTGAACTGATTACCAGGGTATCAGAAGTATCCAGAACATTGATAAATCGATTTAACTTATCGGGGGTATCATCCCAGTACATCTGAAAATCTTTGTTATTCCCATATATTCCATTAAACGAATCCCAGAGGATATACCCATGTTCTGATAACGGTAAAGCATCATCCCACGGAGATTCCATGGCCAGTACGTCATTGTAAATTCCCAGGCTGGCGTTACTGCCATCAGTCAGTGGGCTCAACGTCAGCTTGATGACATATGTCTTCGAGGTGTCCAACTGAAGACTCTGATTCAGTGGGATGGTCTTGGCGTCACCACGCACATCGGAACCGGACGTAAACGTATCTGTTAGTGAACCGGTAGCCAAAATATCTTCTTGCACATTGTTGTCGTATATAGATAGAGAGACTGTCTTTTCTTTGGGATTCTGCAATAAATCGACCGCTCGGTTCAATTCAACCGAGTCTATCGTGCCATCTACGGGGGGAACAAAATAGACTAAAGCGGAAGAACCTAATTTTAACGGGGAAACCAGTGATGGTAAGTATTGGGTGGCTGTTTGGCCGTTTGTGGCATAGGTCAAAACCACATCACCATAGACTTGTAATTGGTCGCCTTCTCCGAGAACCTGAAGAGAGATTTCATATTGCTCTCCCTTTTTTAAAGGCACCGGGGCATTTAATTGAACCGCAGTCGTTGGACCCAGCGCATCATCGCTGGTAGCAAAATCTGATTGAACAACCCCGGAAGCGACCGCTGTTTTAGAATCTCCTTCTCCCTGAGAGATCACCACAACAAATGAGATTTGTCCTCCCTGGGGAGCAATCAGTAAAGTATGCTCAACAGTGACCTGGGTTAAATTACCATCCGCAGTTGGCGAAAACCGATAAATAAAAGGAGCCTCAGGAGTTAAAATTACACCTCGTGGATAGGTGATCGGTTCATTCACACTTCCTGAAGCTGTTTTGATCGAAATATTGACCGCGCCTGGAATATTTTGGTATATCCAGTCGCTGGCTGCTACTCGGGTTACCGGGCGTGTATAGATCCTTGTAAAAGCGAAAGCCCATAAACCCGTTCCTGCGATGACCACAATTGCGCTGAAGACCGCCAGAACTTTGCGCCAATTGAATTGAAAATGCACTACTTTCCGGACAATATGCTCACCGTCTTCCCAGAGTTTACAAATCGTCCAGGCTGCCACAATTGCCAAGGCTGGGTAAATTGGGAGTTGATAACGCATCATACGCACCCAGGGTAAAGCCTGAGTGAGAAAATATCCAACCAGCCATCCCCATAGAACAATATACTTCTGCCAATCCCCCTTGATCATTCGCCAACCCATCCACAAGACACCTGCCAAGGTCAAAATACCCAGCGGCAGACCCAATCCCCATTGAACCAGGTTGGTCAATGAGAAAGTAATCGGTCGGCGTGCCCATTGCAAAGCATACGGAACATCTACGTTACCCGTGCTCTGATTCGCCAAATTCTGTAAACTGCTGATCCATTGCGGATTGATCTTGAAATTGAAGAAGCTCGGTCCCAGGAACGCATAAGGTTGGAAGATGCGAAATGTAATAAAAGCCAGAATTCCTGCCAGTACCAGGTTACGGAGAATAATCGGCAGGTCAAAACGTTGTTCCGCCCCGTTCGTCTTTCGATAGTGTATATACGCTGCCAGGGGTAAAAACAACGCCAAAGGCCATACACTCACCTTGCAGGCCATCGCCATCCCATAAATTACCGCAAAGAGCGCGTATTTTCCAAATGTGCCCCAGTCTGTTTGAATCCAGTACCAGGGCTTGGACTCTGGACAGTCAGGTTCAGGCAACTCATTCTTTGCAGAAGGATTTAAGATACAGGCAAGAATGTAAATTCCGGCAGTAACAAAAAAGGTTGCGAATGTATCTACTGCAAAATAATGAGACAGTTGAATCGGTAAAACAGAAACAGCCAAAAATAATGCTGCCAGCAATCCCAGCCGAGGGTTTTTGAACATCCTCTTGCAGATTAAATAAATAAATAATATCGAACCCAAATCAAATAGACCGGAAAGAACCCGACCTACTACATTCACATGGTCGTAATCAGCCATATTGATCGCGCCAGCGACGTAACGCACCAGGAACAAAGGTAAAGTTCCATAAACATAATAACCATAACCCTGATTGTTCGGATTCAAGGTAGAAGTCGCTGTATTAAAATATTGGGTTATGTTCTGGGTTGGTACAAGCGCGGATTCCACCATGGTTAAAAAGCGTTCGTCCGGATGCAAGTGATATACATCATCCCAGGAGACCCCTACGAAACGAAAATAGGCTCCAATCAACAAGACACCAATCAGCAGAATATTCCAAACCCACGGATAATGGGGAAATTTGTTTTTAGTTGGTCGCGATCCTTCAGAAGAGAAATCTGAGAATTTCATGAACACCTACCTTTACCCTGGTCCAATCAAGCAGAATTTAATTATTTAATCGGGTGCAATTCTTGTTCAATCTCGTTGAATAATGTTTCATACTGGCGTGCTACATCTGCAGGGTCATAACCGGAGAATTCGTTTGCGTCTGGTTCTAGCCTATTATCAGGTTGGCCAACAATCTCAATGACAGCCCTGGCTAACCCTTTGGAATCGCCAATTTCAAAAATCTTTCCCATGTGGTGAATTTTCACTGGTTGGCGCACTCCAGGTAAATTCGATGTGACGCAAGACACTCCGTTCATCATAGCTTCGATCTGAACTAAACCGAACGCTTCTGTAGAATTCAGGCTGGGTACCACTAACACATCAAGATTTGGATAGAAAGCAGCCATCGCCTGCGGCTGCAGAGAGCCGATGAACTCCCAATTTCCACTTTTTTGATATTCATTAATTTCAGACATCAGGCGTTGTAAATATGGTTCCTCGCCGATGATATTTTGATACGGTCCAACGAATTGAACTTTCGCTCCCGGATATTTTGCGAGAATCTCTGGTAATGCATTAAGTAAGATTTCCACGCCCTTTTCCGTCGCAAAGCGAGCCGCCATCCCGATGACTGGATGATCGTTTTGTGGATTGTGCTGCAATCCAAACTGCTGAATTTCTTCACTGCTGGCTTCAGGTAAAACCACCGGTGGTGGAATAATCTTGACCTTACTTAAGAATTTGCGTAAATAGGGTGAATTATCTGCGTAATCCTGAGTGTAGGTCACAATTCGATGCGAAAATACTGCTGTGATCAAATTCATCAAATCGACACCCCAGTTAGCCGCTTTACTCATTAATCCAGCCGGCATGAGCAAATCACAATGATAAGTTGTGATAGTCGGTTTTTTTAAAATCTTTCCACGAATCGCGATCCCAGCAGCATCAAATTGCGGCAAATGCAACTGAACAACATCATTTTCTTTTACCAAACGATTGGCAGTGAAGCCGATAGAAGGCATAATGACGCCCTTGCTAACCCGAAACCAAACAGGGACGCGTACAATGTGAATCCCGTCAACGATTTCATCCCTGGCAGTCGTTTTGTCAAATTGAGAGGTTAACACTGTCACCTGGTGGCCTCGAGCAACAAATGCTTTGGCGAGTCGTTCAGCATAAATAGTTAAACCGCTGATATTAGGTCGATAATAAGTCAGAACAATCAGTATCTTCATACTCTTAAAATAGGGAGCAATTTTCTTTTACCCAATTGAATAACCGCTGAATACCTTCCGCTGCGCTTACTTTAGGCGACCAATTTAATACTTCCTTCGCCTTGCGAATATCCGAGATAAAAACAGGTTGGTCACCGGGGCGCCAATCTCCCCATGAAACCGGGATTTTCTTTCCCAGCAGCTTTTCCAGCATGGGAGCAAATTCCGTCCAGACCGAAATTGTGTTGCTGCGGCCGCCCCCAACATTGAATATCTGCCCGGCTGCTTTTTCTGGCGCAGATAACGCAGCATCATAGGCATCCATCAAGTCTTCAACAAAAAGAATATCGCGAACTTGCTTACCGTTTCCATAAATAGTGATCGGGTGACCGGTGATGGCAGCAATTACAAACCAGGCGACCCAGCCCTGGTCTTCCACACCGAATTGGCGCAGACCATAAATGCAGCTTTGGCGGAATACCGTTGTCGGCAAACCATAGATACGGTAATAATCGCGCACATACTGGTCGCCGCAGCCCTTGGAGCAGCCATAAGGTGAATGGAAATCCAACGGTTGCAATTCGGAAGCACCATTGGGCAGATTCTCATAATCGTAGCGGTTCGCCAATTCGATCACCTTGACGTCTTCCATACCTCCATAAACTTTATTGGTAGAAGAATAGACAAATGAAGGTGCATTCCCCGAGGCGCGGGCGGCTTCCAGAGTATTGAAAGTACCCATCGCGTTGATCTCAAAATCATTTCGCGGATCGGTAACCGAAGTCGTCACCGCTACCTGGGCTGCCAGGTGCACAATACGACGTGCGTTCTTCGCGGCGGCTTTGATTTCATCCGGATGGCGGACATCCCCGATGATTAATTTAAATGAATCTTTACCATTTTTTTCTTGCAGCCATTCGATATTCTTCCTAACTCCTTGGCGTGAAAGATTATCGAATATGACAACTTGTTCCCCACGAGAAATACAGCGGTTCGCATAATTCGATCCGATAAATCCAGCCCCACCTGTGATGAGTGTAATCCCGTCCATTTTTACTCCCTTATTCCTTGGTTTCGATTTCGTTCAAATGATTTGAGGTTTGGCTCAGATGCAGGTTGGACATCAAGGAAGTATAACTTTGACCATCCCGAATTAATCCCCAAATCCCTAAAATAGCGCAGATAACAAATTGTAGTACATGTAACATAATGGCGAAAGCTAACGCGGCGGATTCATTTCCTCCAACGATTACCAGGGCAGCCACCATTGAAGCTTCATACACTCCGATTGCTGCTGGCGCTGAAGGAATAGCTACCCCCAGAGACAATACCGAACCCACGAAGGCTCCATTCCACCACGGGGCGCCTGGAATTATTTGCCAGACCAAAACGTCATAAAGGACTATCCACATTCCCCAGGAGAGTGCGATCCAAAAAAAGCTCAACAAGAATTGGCCAGGATGAGTTAGGGTTGAAAGCCCATCCAGCAGCTTGTTAATTTGAGGAACCACATATTTTTCGATCAAGGACCGCTTCTTGCCGATACGCTTAATTAATTCAGATACTTTTGCCCTATTCTGAGCAATTAAGAAAAGCAAAAACAAAGCTGCGATCACAACCACCAGCGCGATAATTGCTACTGTTTTTACCCATGCCAAACCAACCACCAGGGGAAGGGTTGCTAGAACCAGAATTGCTGCCATGGCGATATCGAAAGCACGCTCAATGATGATCGTCGATAACACATGGAATGTTCCTAACCCGGAAGCTTGCCCCACAAAAATGGATCGGCCAATCTCCCCAGCCCGGAACGGAAAAAGGTTATTCAGGAAATACCCCTCACAGATTCCAAAAAAAGACTGTTTCCAGGTGACTTTATTTCCAAGGATTGTTTTCCAGGCTTTCCCTCGTACCATTGTGCTGGCAATTAAAATAAAGCTTTCGATCGCAATAAACTTCCAGCTAGCAGCAGAAAATGTCTTTTGAAAATCTTGAATATGGACAAAGCTGATTACTGCATATAATGCAATCGCGCTGATCAGCACACCCGGCAGCCAGCGCAATAGACTTTTCCAATTCGTTCGAGAGGATGAACTCACTCGTCCTCCAATTTAAGAACAGCCATGAACGCTTCTTGTGGAATCTCCACATTTCCGACCATTTTCATGCGCCGTTTGCCTTTTTTTTGTTTTTCAAGCAACTTCTTTTTCCGTGAGATATCCCCCCCATAACATTTAGCCAGCACATCCTTCCGCAGTGCTTTTACTGTTGCGCGCGAAATCACCCGACCGCTGGCAGAGGCCTGGATGGGAACATCGAAAAGCTGCCTGGGAATCAACGCTTTGAGCCGTGTCACCAACGCCTGACCTTTATGATAAGCATCTTCTTTATGCACGATGGCGGCTAACGCATCCACTGGTTCATCGTCCACCAAAATCTCCAGCTTAACCAGATTTCCGGGACGGTAATCGAGGAAATGATAATCCATCGAGGCGTACCCGCGTGTGCGTGATTTTAACTCATCAAAAAAATTGACAATTAACTCAGAAAGCGGAATATCGTAATTGAGTTGTACGCGGTTGGGTGCCGGATAATCTTGAGAAATAAAAGTCCCTCGCCTCTTTGTCACCATATCCATAATGGTCCCGTAAAATTCGGTGGGGGTGATTATTTCCAGGCGCATCCAGGGTTCGCGTATTTCCGCAATCTGCGCTTCTTCCGGTAACTTCGCTGGAGAAGAAATTGAGAATTTTTCGCCCCCGATTAACTCTACTTCATATTCAACAGAAGGCGCGGTCACGACGATGTTCAGGCTGTATTCTCGTTCGATGCGTTCCTGAATGATTTCCATGTGGAATAGACCTAAAAATCCACAGCGAAATCCAAAATTTAACGCCTGTGAAGTTTCCGGGTCAAAGGTCAAAGAAGCATCGTTCAATTGCAGTTTGTCCAGAGCCTCTTTTAAGGCTTCATAATCTTCACCCTCAACCGGATAAATCCCGGCAAAAACCATCGGTTTCGGATGTCGATAACCAGGCAGGGCTTTTTGGGCCGGGTTTGTCGCCAGCGTGATCGTATCCCCGACCCGGCATTCTTTTACTGACTTAAACCCGGTGGCGATATACCCAACGTCCCCTGCATGCAGGAACCCGGTTGAAACCATACCTGGTGAAAAGATGCCTACTTCAACTGGTTTCAAATCGGAATTCGTTGCCATCAAACGTAAAGTGCTGTCCATATCGATATTGCCGTTGACAACACGGATATACGCAACTACACCTTTGTAAGAATCATAATGAGAATCGAAAATCAAAGCCTGCAGCGGTGCGTCTTCCTCCCCTTTTGGGGCAGGAATCTGCTCAACAATCGCATCCAACACCGCTTCAACATTAATCCCCTCTTTGGCTGAGACCCGTAAAATCGATTCAGCCGGGGTTCCGATCAAAGCTTCGATTTCTTCCGCGGCTTCATCCGGTCGAGCCGAAGCCAGGTCAATTTTATTAATAACCGGTAGTATGGTTAAATTTGATTCGATGGCCAGATAAAGGTTGGCGAGTGTCTGCGCTTCAACACCTTGAGTGGCATCAACGACCAGCACCGCACCTTCGCAAGCTTCCAGCGCACGGCTGACTTCGTAGTTAAAATCCACATGCCCAGGGGTATCAATCAAATTTAGTTCGTACTTTTTCCCCTTAAAATCGTAATACATGCGCACCGCTGATGCCTTTATGGTGACGCCTTTTTCGCGTTCCAGGTCCATCGTATCCAATACCTGCTCTACCATCTCGCGGTCAGAGATGGTACCAGTAATCTGGAGCATGCGGTCGGCTAAAGTCGACTTTCCATGATCCACATGAGCGATAATGCAAAAATTTCGAATCGTATCAGCAGGCATAATCGGTGATAGTATAACCTAATTCTTAATGAAAAATAATGACTGAAAATTAACCTTCGATAAATAGAGGGCCAATCCATTCCTCGACAGTATTCGTTTTCTCGAATGGCAATTTGAGGTGCACCAGAAACTCGGTATTCCCCTTTGGCCCAAGCAGGGGTGAACGAATCAAGCCGGTAATCCCATATCCTTCTTTTTCGGCTGCATTCAAAATCTCGATCAGAACCTTTTGATGAACGGCCGTATCGCGGATGACCCCATCCCCTCTGGCGGTTTCTTTCCTTCCCGCTTCAAATTGAGGTTTTATCAGCGCGACGACCTCTCCTGGGGCATCGCCAAACCACACCTTGAACACAGGCAGGAAGATTCTCAGGGAAATGAAGGATGCATCAATTGTAATTAATGAGATCGGTTCAGGAAAACCGTTCAAATATCGCGCGTTCGTGCGTTCCAACACTACTACACGTGGATCATTGCGCAGTTTCCAATGCAGCACACCATAACCTACATCGACCGCATATACTTTGCTGGCGCCGTGCTGCAAGAGGCAGTCGGTGAAACCACCCGTGCTGGCACCGATATCAGCACAAATACGCCCTGGCAAATCCATTAATTCAAATGCTTCAAGAGCTCCCAATAATTTTTCACCTCCCCGCGAAACGAAGGGAGGCGGTTGATCAACAGTGGTTTGGCTCTGAGGCAATACTTTTGTGGAGGGTTTTAGCACAACTTGCCCATCTACACGCACTTGACCGGCCATGATCAAGCGCTGTGCTTGAGATCGGCTTTCACACAAACCCCTCTCTTCGATTAACAGATCCAGACGAATTTTTTCCACTCTGCAATTGTACTTGCGAAGGGTAAGTTGTGATATATTAATCCCATGCTGAAATATCTTTTCAAAGCTATGCGTCCCCGCCAATGGACTAAAAATGCCTTCGTTTTTGCGGCTCTGGTATTCGATCGCCAGCTCCTAATTTTGACCTCACTGGAACGAACCTTCCTGGCTTTCATCATATTTTGCCTGCTTTCCAGCAGTGTTTATCTGATTAACGATGTGATGGATGTTGAGGCTGATCGTAACCACCCCGTAAAGAAGAACCGCCCCATCGCTGCAGGGAAACTTCCGATCCCGGCTGCCATCACTGCAGCCGTGGTCTTGATCATCATTGCGCTGACTTCAGCCTATTTTCTGGCTCAAGAACTCGCGATCATCGTGGCTGTTTATTTGCTAATGAATTTAGCCTACAGCAAATGGTTGAAACATGTTCCCCTCATTGACGTGCTTATCATTGCTGCTGGTTTTGTACTCAGAGTTGCGGCTGGGGTTTCGGTCATTCACGTACAGCGGTTTTCCCCCTGGTTATACGTCGTCACCACTTTGCTCGCACTTTATATTGGTTTTGGTAAACGTCGTGCCGAGATGACAGTGTTAACCTCAGAGACCAGCGGTACACACCGAAAAGTATTGGACGGCTATTCCATCACTTTAATCGATCAGTTGATTACAGTAGTTTCGTCAACAACATTAATTGCTTATTCACTCTACACTTTCTCAGCACCAAATTTACCTGAGAATCATGCCATGATGCTTACCATCCCCTTCGTTTTGTATGGGATTTTCCGGTACCTTTATCTCATTCAAATCAAGAACGCGGGTGGTGAACCGGAGGAAATCCTGCTCAAGGATCATCCTCTGCAAGCCACTATCGGGTTATGGGCGGTCTCAGTAATCATCATTTTCTACCTTTTCAAATAATGCCTGCTATTTCCGCTTCTGCGCCCGGTAAATTGATCCTGTGTGGGGAACATGCGGTCGTCTACAATCAACCCGCAATTGCAATACCAGTCTTGTCTCTTTCGACCACCACGAAAATATTTGCTCACCCCACTGCCCCAAAGGGTGAAGTGATTATTAACGCTGCCTCCCAGCGAATCAAAGAAAATATCCATGTGCTACCAGAAGATCATCCCATCCGGCGCATTGTAGAGTTGGTTCAAGCCAACTTTGGGCTCAGTGAAATGCCCGCTTGTGAAATACAGATCACTTCAACTTTGCCAATCGCTTCAGGATTGGGTTCTTCGGCGTCCTTATCCATTTCTGTCATCCGCGCTCTTTCTGAATTCATCGGCCACCCTTTGCCAGTTGAGCGGGTCAATGCGCTTGCGTTTGAAGCAGAAGAAATCCATCACGGTAACCCTTCCGGCATAGATAACACGGTCATTGCTTATGAAAAACCTGTTTATTTTGAGCGTGGAAAACCGTTGCAATTTATTTCCATAGGCACACCAATGCACATTATCATCGCAAGTACAGGCATTTCCGCTTCCACTGCGCTGGCTGTGGCCGGTGTGCATGATCGCTGGCAAAAAGACCCGGCCAGGTATGAGGCGCTTTTCACCCAAATCGGGTCATTATCCCGCCAGATTCGCCAGTATTTGACCCAGGGGCTCACCAAACCCGTCGGAGAGTTACTGACCAGAAACCACTCCTTGCTGCAAGAAATGGGAGTCTCCTGCCCCGAATTGGATCAACTGGTGAATGTCAGCCTGGCGGCAGGTGCTCTTGGTGCCAAGCTTTCTGGCGGAGGAATGGGCGGCAATATGTTGGCTCTGGTGACGGAAGAAACCTCACCAACTATAGAAAAGGCATTAACTTCAGCCGGTGCCAAATTTTGCCTCAAAGTCACTTTACCGGCCTCAATGGAGGGGTAAATGAGTCAAATTTCCTTTTTAAAACTGGGCGGATCGCTGATTACCGATAAAAACCATGCGCAAACGGCTCTCATCGGACAGATCGACAAAATTGCAGTCCAAATAGATCGTTTTATCCAGTCTAACCCTGATCATCGCCTCCTTATTGGGCACGGCTCAGGGTCATTCGGTCACTCCGCTGCCAGCCGCTGGTATACCCGTGATGGTGTACGCACCCTTGAAGAATGGCGCGGTTTTGTAGAAGTTTGGTTCGCCGCCCGCGCATTAAATCAGATCGTGTTGGAAAGGTTTATTCACGCAGGTTTACCTGTAATCAGTTTTCCGTTGTCAGCCAGCGCTGTCACACACAACGCAGACCCCAGGCAATGGAATTCTCGTCCCATTCAAGAAGCACTCGATCATCACCTTCTCCCCATTATTTATGGGGATGTTGTCCTGGATGATTCTCTCGGCGGTACGATTCTTTCTACGGAGGAACAATTTTCAGCCCTCGTTCCCCAAATTCACCCGCAAAAGATTTTTCTAGCCGGGCTTGATGAGGGGGTCTTTTCTGATTTCCCCTCCAATACCACCTTGATATCAGATATTACACCAGCCTCTTACACAGACCTCTCTACAAAGATATTTGGCTCAGCCAGTGTTGATGTCACGGGTGGGATGGCTTCGAAAGTCTCCAGCATGTTGGCATTGGTAAAAAAGTATCCCGGATTGCAGGTGCGCATCTTTTCAGGAAAAAATGAAGGTAATATCTATCGGGCACTTTCAGGAGATCCCGTCGGTACGCTTCTCAAGTCAGATGCTCAAGGAGATTAAAATGCTATTCGATCGAACTAAAATGGAAGCAATCGAAAATCAAACGCTTGCGCCTTATGCGGTTCATGCCAGCCAATCCAAAGGACGTCTTTACCCAGAAACCGAACCAAATTACCGAACCTGTTTTCAACGTGATCGTGATCGCATTCTGCATACAACCGCCTTTCGACGCCTGGAATATAAAACTCAGGTCTTCATCAACTTTGAAGGCGATTATTACCGCACCCGTTTGACACATACTCTGGAAGTGGCCCAAATTGGCCGTACGATCGCTCGGGCTTTAGGAGCAAACGAAGACCTTACAGAAGCCATCTGTCTGGCTCACGATCTGGGGCATCCACCGTTCGGCCACTCGGGTGAAGCAACACTGAATCAAGTAATGCAGGGATTCGGTGGGTTTAATCATAACCACCATTCATTCCGCATTGTGACTGAAGTGGAAAAACGCTACCCAGAATTTCCGGGGTTAAACCTGACCTGGGAAGTTCTCGAAGGAATTGTCAAACACGAAACTGCCTATGATGTAGCAGATGCAAGTAATTTCAATCCTGAAATTCGCGGCCACCTCGAAGCCCAGATCACCAATGTAGCCGATGAGCTGGCATATACCTCTCATGATTTAGATGATGGCTTACGAGCAGGCCTGATCGATCCTGAAATGCTGGATAGCTTAAAGCTCTGGAACATGGCAGCAAAGCGTTTCCGCAGCCACGCAGATAAAATTGACGACCTGATGCGCCATCAGATTATCCGTGAATTGGTGGGCTTGGAGGTCAGCGCCATGATCCACGATTCAGCGAAGCATATCGAAGAATCCGGGGTAAAGAGCCTTTCTGAGTTACAATCGTTACCACATAATCTGATTGGCTTTGATGAGGAGATGAAGAATATAAATCAGGTACTAAAAGATTTCCTCTTTAAGAATATGTATTTTCACTACCGCGTCGTGCGCATGCAAAAAAAGGCGGAACAAGTCCTAACCGCTCTATTTGAAGCCTATCAAAAAACACCCACGATGCTTCCCATGCAGTTTCAGGAACAAATAAAAGAAAAAGGGAAAGAAAGGACGATTTGCGACTATCTGGCAGGTATGACCGATCGTTTTGCAGTCGAGGAATACCAGAAGTTATTTGATCCTTCCCTCTTACCTTAACCGGGATTAAAATAGACGGACTTAGTTGTAGATTCCCAAATTGGAGTTTGAATGAATAAACCATCATACCTCACCAAAGAAGGCGCTGAAAAACTTCGCCAAGAATTTGAAAATCTGAAAGGCCCGGCACGCGATGAATTAGCCAAACGACTTCGTCTGGCGATTCAGCAAGGTGACCTTTCGGAAAATGCAGATTATATCTCGGCGAAAGAAGAACAAGGTTTTCTCGAAGGTCGAATAGCCGAATTAACTTCTATATTAAGTAATATTGTGATTATCGACGAAAGTGGTGCTAAAAAAGATAAAGTCGATGTCGGTTCAAAAATCACGATTCAAGAAGGTGATTACCCGGAAGAAACCTATTTTTTGGTGGGGCCGCAAGAAGCAAACCCTACCAAGGGGCGTATCTCCCACAATTCACCTATTGGAGAAGCACTATTGGGTCATAAAACCGATGATATTATCGAAGTAGTTACTCCAGGCGGACCGATCAAACTAAAAATCATTCGCATTGAATAAACCAACAAAAAAACCCCGAAAGGGGTTTTTTTGAATCATTAGTTATTTATTTAGGCCAAACACTCAATTCCAAAGTCAATCTTTCAAAATAGCTGCCTGCAGGTAGTGCGCCCTGCCCATAGACGACCTCGATCACTTTTGCCTGCAATTGCAATGAAGGGGTTTCCAAAACGATCTGCTGACCGGGTTCAACCAGGATTGGTTCGCCTTTTGAAGCCAGCCGCTGCCGAATTAAAGGATCGTTCATCGCTCTCGCGCTCATCAACACTTTCGTGACCGTTTGTGTATCGTTTTTATCGAATAGCCAAACTTCGAAAGCAGAAATCTTTTTAGGTTCCCCCACGCCAACCGTATCTGAGATTCCAACACCGCATTCACCTAAGAATTCACCTTTGGCAGTATCGATGCTGAATGAGTCATCATAGAGATCATCACCAATGACATAAGTGGTCATAAAGTGGGCTGCGGGCATGTCTGAAGACGGAGTTGCAACCTTGAATGTTTCTTCGACGGCAGGTTCAAAATCAGTATTTTCCAATGGGTTTTCAAAATCTTGCATATCTGAAATTGGAGGAATTTGTTCTTTAGATTTTCTTTTTTGAAAAACAAATTTATAGATAAGTAATCCGCCAATACCTAGAAAAAGAACACATAACAACCCAAGCAAAATACCGGTAGTCCCGTTGTTCTTGGCTGCTGCTGTGGGTGTAGGTGTAGCCTTTACCACCGGTTGAGTAACCCCGACAGCCGGAAGTACAGAAAGTTTCGTCGTTAAGGCGATAATGGTTTTATCGGTAGATGTATAAGAACAACCTTCGCTGTGATATTTGTTAACAGCGGCTGAATAATTCAGCGCATTGATTCCCATAGAATCCAGACGGGAGATTGCGGTAGCATCATTCTTTGTCAACTTGTATGAGTCGATAACCATACAAAAATACTGCGCCTTTAAGTCTTCCCGCAGATAACTCGGGTCCGCATCTTTCCATTGCACAGGGAATAGCCACCAGCCCAATACAGGCAGGCCAATAACCAGGCCAATAATCAACCCAATTACCAGTCCAATAATGCCGCCCTTCGTCAGTGGATTTTTAAGTAGATTTCGGATCTTTTCCATAATAAACTCCTGTTATTTCCCGGAAAACCCAATCATACTAATTATTTTAGATGAAGATTTATAATCCTGCAACTAAAATAGTTCTTGATATTTCCTGTTGCAATATTCATACCTATTCTTGCGCAGATTCGCTGACTTGGTCAATTAAGAATGAGTTCTCACACACTGTGCATTGATATTCACGCTTATTGGTAATCACCAATAAACCACCACAATTAGGGCAAGGAGTAGCCACGGGTCTCTTCCAGGAAGTAAAATCACAGGTTGGATAATTGGCACAGCCAAAAAAGATTCGTCCCTTTCGGGTCTTTCGTTGAACGACCTCGCCGCCGTCTTTCGGGCAGGTGACACCGATTTTTTCCAAAAAGGCTTCGGTATATCTGCATTCCGGGAAATTACTGCAGCTGATGAATTTGCCGTAACGGCCCCAGCGAATCACCAGATCATGGGCGCAGTTCGGACAGGCACGTCCAACCTTTTCGAGTTCAGTTTTTTGCACAGGCATTTCCGCCTGGGCTTTTTTCACCTGCGGTTCAAATTCCTGATAAAAATTCCGTAACACATTACGCCATTCCCCGGTTCCGGAAGCAATTTTATCCAAATCCTCTTCCATCCCTGCTGTAAAATGCAGATCCACAATTTCCGGAAAATGCTCCACCAGGAGGTCATTCACCAAAATACCCGTTTCAGTCGGAGATAACCGTTTCGCTTCCCGGATCACATATCCGCGCTGCTGGATCGTTGAAAGAATCGGAGCATAAGTGGAAGGTCTGCCGATGCCGTTTTCCTCAAGCATCTGAACGAGAGAAGCCTCCGTAAAACGCGGAGGAGGTTGCGTAAAATGTTGTTCGGGCAATAAGCGCAGCAGAACCTGATGCTGTCCCTCTTCCAACCCTGCGGGAATCTTTATGTTCTCATTGTCTTCCGGCCTCTGATCCTCGTCCTGGGCTTCTTCATACACAACCAGGAAGCCGGCGAACCGTAAGGTAGACCCGGAAGCACGAAATAAATATTGGTGCATTTTCCCGGGTGCATTTACATCAATGGAAAGAGTATCGTAAATGGCTGTTTCCATTTGTGAAGCTACGAATCTTTGCCAGATTAACTGGTAAAGTTTAAATTGCTCCGGGGTTAAATGTTGCTTCACTTTTTCAGGAATCCGCCAGACAGATGTCGGGCGAATCGCTTCATGAGCTTCCTGGGCGGAAACCGCACGGGTTTTATACTGAGGAGCAACAGGAGGCAAGAAATCAGCGCCGTACTGTTTTTGAATAAAATCTCGGGTATCTTTTTGTGCCAGCTCAGCCACATTGGTCGAATCAGTACGCATGTAAGTGATCAAACCTGCAGTTCCACCTTCGCCAACCTCAAGACCTTCATAAAGCTGTTGGGCGATCATCATTGTGCGGCGGGCGGTATACCCGAGTTTGCGCGAAGCTTCCTGCTGTAATGTACTGGTAATGAAGGGTGCTGAGGGTTTGCGCTTACGCTCGCTTTTCTTGATTTTGAAGATCGAAAACGGAGCGGCTTCTATATCCTTCAAGTACTGATCTGCTTTTTCTTTGTTGGTTAAGTCGGGTTCTTGATCGTCTATTTTAACCAGGCGGGTCAAATAAGCCTGACCCTTCGTCTTGGGGGTTATTTCCGCAGCGATCGACCAATATTCTACTGCAACGAAGGCGTCGATTTCTCTTTCTCGCTCCACAATCAAGCGCAACGCGACAGATTGTACACGCCCTGCTGACAGGCGGCTGCGGACTTTTTCCCATAATAAAGGGCTGATTGAGTATCCAACCAGACGGTCGAGAATCCGTCGGGTTTGCTGAGCGTCCACCAGGTTCATATCAATCTGGCGGGGATGCGCAAAGGCTTCTTTGATTGCGGGTTCGGTAATCTCATGGAAGACAACCCGGTGATAAAGAGCAGGGTCGATTTCGGCCGCTTCGAGTAAATGCCAGGCTATCGCCTCTCCTTCGCGGTCAGGATCTGTCGCCAGATAGATTTCTTCAGCACTTTTCGCCAGACCTTTGAGCTCCTTGACGATTTGCCGTTTTTCGTTGGGAACCCGATATTTTGGTTCAAAATCGTGATCGACATCTACCGATAATTCCGAACGTAATAAGTCACGGACGTGACCTACGGACGCCCGAACTGTATATCCTTTACCTAAAAACCGCCCGACTGTTTTCGCTTTTGCCGGGGATTCCACGATGACTAATTTGCCGCTGCGGGGTTTTTCCTTTTTCTTCGGAGCAACCATTCCTTCGTGCAGCTCGGTTTTCCCGATCCGGTAAACTTTGGTTCCACAAACACTGCATGTACCTACCGTGATTGGTGTGCCATTTTTATTAAAATCAGCCACAGGCTGATTAATTTCGCGTTTCGCCTTGCATTTTACACAATAAGCTTCCACAGAACCTCTCCTATAAGAAAGGGGTAAGGTGATGCTCTTTGAGATAGTTCACCAATTCCTTTACTCTTTGGCTCTCTCCTCTCGGACATATCAATAAAGCATCACCAGAATCTACAATAATTACATTCTCCATGCCAATCGTAACAATCAAATGCTCAGCATTAGTAGAACAGATTAGAGAGTGCTTGGTTTCAAAACCAAGATGTTGTGCATTGATAATTACATTTCCGCGTTCATCCGGTTGAACAACATCAAAAACGGAATCCCAACTGCCAACATCACTCCACCCAAGGCCACCAGCGGATAATACCACACAGTGATCTGACTTTTCCATAATACCATAATCAATTGTCTCAGGCTGTATACTTTCCCAGATTTCACGGAAATGGGAACTGGTATGATCCGTGCCGATTTCCTTTTCAATCTGCGAAAGCTTTATGAATAAATCCGGCATCAGGATCTTGAATTTGTCTAAAATTACATCCACCCGCCAGATGAACATTCCTGAATTCCAACTGTATGAGCCTTGATCCAGAAACGATTGGGCCATTTTTTGATCGGGTTTCTCCTTGAAAGCCTTGACGTTATATACATCCGACCCGCCAAACTTGCCAAGGGAGAATCCACTTTCGATATAACCATATCCGGTAGCTGCATTTGTAGGCGGAATCCCCAGCGTGACTAAATACCCTTTTTGCGCAGCTTCAAACGCTGATTTCAGTACATTATGAAATCCATCGATATTTTCAATGAAATGGTCAGCGGTCAGGACGACCATGACTCCTTGGGGATCCTTTTTTTGGATAGCCGAAGCAGCCATTGCCACGACAGATGCCGTACCTCGCGGCATTGGTTCAATGAGAAAATTTTCTGTCCTCAATTCAGGGTATTGTAAATACAGTTGTTCCGCCTGATCGGCAACAGTCACCACGAAAATATCATCTGTGGTAAATAAACCCGCGAGTCTGTCCACTGCGATTTGAAACAGAGTCCTATTTCCAAATAATACCAGTGATTGTTTGGGTTTTGCTTTTCGTGATACCGGCCAAAGACGCGTTCCTCCGCCTCCTGCCATAATCACAGCATAAAAATGTTTGGGCATTTACTTCACCTTGTATTCCACTTTGAGTTCCCGAGCAGCCACATAATTCATGCCACCCAGGTGGGTGACCAGGCCTTTGAGTTCCATCATCGTGAGTGTAGCGGATATTGTCTGGATGGGCAAGCCTGTTAAATTGCAAATTTCATCGATATATTTAGGCTCTTGATCAAGATATTGGAGCAATTTCTTTTCTTCTGCGCTGGCAGAAATGGTTTTCCGATTCAGTTGTTTTTCTGGAATATTCTCCAGTTTCAAGACTTCGAGAATTTCCTTCATGCGCAATAACGGCCGCGCACCTTCTTCGATCAAACGGTTTGTGCCTTCGCTTTGCGGTGTCAGGATGCTCCCCGGAACAGCAAACACTTCTCTGCCCTGGTCTGCGGCAAATTTAGCGGTGATCAATGCTCCGCTTTTTTCCCCTGCTTCAACAACGATAGTTGCCAGTGACAGACCGGCAATGATCCGGTTGCGCGGCGGAAAGTTCGTGCTTTCTGGTTGAGTACCCATTGCGTAATCACTAATAACCGCCCCCTGAGAAGAAATTTCTTCCGCCAACTTTCGATGCTCAGGAGGATAGATCACATCCACACCGCTGCCTAATACGGCAATCGTGCGCCCGCCAGCCTGAATGGCTGTTTGATGAGCGATCGCGTCAACCCCGCGAGCCAGACCGCTGACGACTGTCACACCATTTTCAGCCAGGAATCGTGCGATTTCAGTGGCTATCTGACGCCCATAAGCAGTCACCCGGCGAGTACCCACAACAGAGACCGCCCAGTCGTCTTCAACATTAATCGACCCCTTTACAAATAAAACGGGAGGGGGTTGAGCGATTTCTTTTAATCTTTTCGGGTAAATTTCATCCTCCCAGGTATAGACCTTAACCCCCTGAGAGAATATCTTTTCCAACACTTTTTCGAGATCAACGCTGCTGCGAACCTGAATAAAATTTTCTACTACCCGCGCCGGCAGTCCTGCCGCAATTAATCCACCTGCAGGAGCATTCCAGGCAATTTCAAGATTGCCATAATAATCCAGCAAGTTCTTCATGCGCACAGCGCCAATACCGCGCACCAAATTGAATCCTACCCAATAAGCTTGTTGCTCCATCCCCGCACACTTAATCCCAAATTGGTAACTTGACAGTAATTACTTTTTTTTCACTATCTACATTTAATAGAACCGAATCTATTGCAGGGATCAAAATCTCCTCATCACTATTGGCCGGCCTGACCACATAAACATCATTGGCTCCGGTAATCAACACTTCTTCCAAACGACCAATGGATTCCCCTTTTTCATCAATGACTTGCATCCCCAACACCTGGTGTGGATAGTGCTTCCCCTGTGCAGGTTCTTCGAGTTGGTCGGTTTTCAAATAAACCAGCTGGTTGCGTAAAAAACTAACGACATCGCAGTCATCCAAGCCATCAAATGAGAGCAAATAATTTTGATCCATGCTGCGGATTGAGCGTATGGTGTACCGATCGTGTTTTTTACCGATCAGTAACACGTCCCCTTTTTTGAATTTGACGGAATACTCGGCGTACGGTTCAAAGACGACTTCACCTTTGACACCGTGTGTTCGCCGGATCTTCCCTATGGCAATGGACAAAGGCTCGCCTGATTGGGGCGAGCCTGATTTGCGTGCTTTTTCTTCAATATTTCCCGGATTCTCGGTCATCGAGGTTCTACTACATCCAGTGAAGCCTGTTTCCCTTCACGCGCCGAAGCGACACGGAGCAAAATACGCATAGCATTTGCTACGCGGCCGCCCTTGCCGATCACACGTCCCATATCTTCCTTGGCAACGTGCAGTTCCAAAGTTTCACGACCCCCACCCCGGTTTTGGGTTACTTCAACCTGGGAAGGATCATCCACTAAAGACAGCGCAATGTACTCGATCAGTTCTTTCACAGTTCCTCCTCGAGGAAATCCAGAAATACCTTTAGGCTTTTATTGCATGTTTTTCGTATGCGGCCTTGGCTTCTACCAAAAGGGTTTCCAGAGGTTCACCTTTTTTGAAGCGTTCAAAGCGGTCGATCAAACCTACCTTTTGGAAAATCCGTGAGACCGATTCACTGGGAACTGCACCGTTTTTCATCCAGCCGTAGACTTTTTCTTCCTTCACTTCGATCGTGAAAGGATCTGTGGTTGGATTATAAGAACCGACGATTTCCAAAAAGCGACCGTCGCGGGGGCTTTCTTTATCCGCAACTACAATACGATAACTTGGCTGGTGCCGCATACCAGTTTTGCGTAAACGAATTCTAACCATCGAGCACGTCTCCTGTTTCTTTTCTAAAATGATCAAAAATTGATGTGACCACAAAAACTCCACTTTGGCGAGGGCACGCTGAAGGGGGCGCTATCCGCCGTTTCATTTTTGATCACTTGAACATACGGGAAAGACCTCTCCCGCCTGTTTTCTGTAAAGTTTTGATCAAACGCTGCGTTTCTCGAAACTGTTTGATCAAACGATTGACATCCTGCACATTTGTTCCCGAACCACCGGCAATCCTTCTGCGTCTTGAAGCATTAAGTAATTCAGGGTCTCGCCGTTCTTTAGTCGTCATCGAATTGATGATGGCTTCGGTTCTTTTCAATTGTGCTTCCGCTTCATCAGGTGAAACATTCTTGGCTGCCTGCCCCATACCGCCGGGAAGCATATCCATCACCTGTTGCAGCGAACCCATTTTGCGCAGTTGTTTCAACTGTTGCGAATAATCCTCAAGGTTAAATTGTCCCTTGAGCATTCGATCCGCTTGCTCTTGCTGTGATTTCTGATCGAAAGCAGCTTCCGCTTTTTCAATCAGTCCAATCATATCACCCATTCCCAAAATCCGCGACGCTAATCTGCCCGGATCGTAGGTTTCAAGCGCCTCCGCACCTTCGCCGGTTCCAAGGTATTTAATGGGAACACCGGTCACGCTTCTCACCGAAATGGCAGCACCTCCGCGGGCATCGCCATCCATTTTAGTCATTATCAAACCGGTTATCTGCAGGGTATCACGGAACCCTTCAGCAATGTGCAAAGCTTCTTGACCGACCATGGCGTCAACGACCAGCATGGTTTCGTTCAGTTTTACTTTTTTGGCAATGGATCTGAGTTCATCCATCAATGGCTGATCAAGCTGAGACCGGCCAGCGGTATCGATGAGTACTACTGTGTATCCGCCTTTTTGAGCCTTGTCAAAAGCCCTGGCTGCCAAGTCAGGGGGTTTTAAGGCGGTATCCGCGATCACTTCTACACCAATTTTTTCCCCGAGGGTCTGTAATTGCTTGATGGCCGCTGGTCGATAAGGATCACCGGCAACCAACAAAACCCGTTCGCCTTCGGAGCGTAATTTACGAGCCAGCTTGGCTGCGGCGGTGGTTTTACCCGATCCCTGCAGACCGACCAACATAATCGCTACCGGTTTGGCTCCACTTAAGTTGAGCTTTTGCGGCTCTCCCAATATTTTGATTAATTCTTCATGAACAATTTTGATGACCTGTTGAGCCGGGTTTAAGGCTTGTGAAACCTCAGCACCTACAGCTCTTTCACGGACGTGTGCGACAAATTCCTTGACCACAGTGTAATTCACGTCTGCTTCGAGCAGAGCTAATCTGACTTCACGCAGCAGAACATCTACATCCGCAGCGGAAAGTTTCCCTCTGCGCCGCAGTTGTTTAAAGATGTCGTTCAGCCGTCCGGTCAGATTTTCAAACAATTTTCGACTCTACCTTAATGAACAATATCCGCCATTCGAGGAGGATCAGTTTTGGATTTTAGCCCGGTATCGAGGAAAGGTCAAGGAAAACCCTCTTTTCTTCTGCCAAACACAGACGTCAGCGCAACTTTTTTGTAACCTAATTCACTTTGTTGGGTTAATACCATCAAATTAGTCGTTTTGGAGGTTATTAATGGCAAAAGTAATGGTTGTAACTGACAGTACTGCAAATATTCCTGCCGAATTGTTGAGTAGCGTACCCTTACGAATTATCCCTCTCCAGCTAATCTGGGGAGCTCAAATTTTAAGTGACGGTATTGATATTCAACCTACAGAATTTTATAAGAGATTGAGCAACACTGAAGTCCTACCCACTACTTCACAGGCAACCCCCGAAGAATTTAAACAGGTTTACGCTGGTCTCCTTGATGAAGGATACGATATTCTCAGTATTCATATTTCTTCAAAACTCTCCGGAACACTCGATTCAGCGATTCAAGCGAAACGTACCTTCCCGGAGAAGCGCATCGCATTGGTAGATTCATTAAGCACCAGCATGGCGATGGGGTTTCAAGTTCTGGCTGCAGCCAGAGTGGCTGCTCTGGGCGGCTCCTTGCGTGATTGTCTGACGGTTGCGGAAAAAGCGAAGCAACAAACTGGAGTGTATTTTGCTTTGAACACTTTGGAGTTTTTACAGCGTGGGGGGCGCATCGGCGGTGCCGCTGCCTTTTTAGGGACTGCTTTGAATCTAAAACCTCTGCTTGAACTTCGCGACGGACAAATCGAATCCATTGACCGCGTCCGTACTTTTTCAAAAACGCTGGAGCGTTTACTGGACCTCGTCTCAGTCAGATTGGAAAATGATCCCGGTCCGGTTCGCTTATGTGCAATTCATGGCAACGCCCTCAGCGAAGCCAACCAATTGCTGGATACTGCCATTACTCGTTTCGATTCGACCTTAATCTCTGAAACGTTGATTTCAGATATCAGCCCAGTGATTGGCGCGCATGCTGGCCCTGGAGCTCTTGGGCTGGCTTTTATGATTGGAATGTAATAGAGATCTGCGTGTCAGAACAACCCTGTGGAAGTGATTCATCACCTTTCCAGGGTTGTTTTAATCCTGGACGAGAGTTACACCTATGCACCTCTGGTAAAATTAGCATCAACTTCATAACCAAGAGGTATTCATGCGTAACTTTCCTAAAATCGGTATCCAGCTCGCTGACATTCTCCTTCCCGCAAAAATTATCGATCTGCAAAAATGGTCTGTCATCGCCTGCGATCAATTCACATCGCAGCCGGAATACTGGCAGGAAGTTGCCAGGGTTGTCGGTACAGCCCCTTCCACTTTTCACATGATCCTGCCGGAAGTATTTTTGGGTACGGATGAAGAAAAATCACGCCTGCAATCCACACAAGCTAAAATGCAAGCCTACCTCGCTGACGGTACGCTGGTTTCTCACGAAGGACTGATTTACGTGGAACGTACTGTAGATGGAAAGACCCGTCACGGATTGATGTTTGCTTTGGATCTGGAAAAATATGATTTTAACCAGGGCTCACAATCCCTGATCCGCGCAACCGAAGGTACTATCCTTGACCGTCTGCCGCCCAGGATAAAAATACGCCAGGGAGCCGCACTGGAACTACCGCATATTCTTGTTCTCATTGACGATCCTCTGAATTCAGTCTTTAGCGCTGTCGAAAAAGCCAAAACTGCTTTACCAACCGCCTATGATTTTGAATTAATGCAGCAAAGCGGCCATCTGCACGGATGGTTCGTGAACGATCCCCAGGTTGAAACCCAAATACTTTCAGCTTTTGAAGAACTGTCAAAACCTGAGACTTTCAAGAAAAAATATCAGGTCGGCGCTGAAAAGGGCGTGCTCCTTTTTGCTGTTGGTGATGGGAATCACTCGCTGGCTACCGCAAAATCAATCTGGGAGTCTATCAAGCCGGTAGTAGGTATGGACCATCCCGCACGCTATGCGCTGGTCGAAATTGAAAATGTTCACGACACCGGTTTGGAGTTTGCGCCAATCCATCGTGTCCTCTTTAATGTCAAAGCAGACCCTGTTCAGGCATTGCAAGATTATTTTGGGAAGGAAATATCGTTCAACCTCGCAAAGAACCAGCAGGACATGATTGCACAGGTGAATCTACCTCTATCAGGTGAGCACAAATTTGGTTTGATTACCAGCACAGGTTTTCAGGTGGCTCACATCAGCCACCCTGTTTCCAACTTACCCGTGGGTACGCTGCAAAAATTCCTGGATGCGTGGTTGAAGACCGGTCTGGCGGGTTCCATCGATTACGTCCACGGGGATGATATCGTATGCACCCTGGGTTCAAAAAGTGGAAACATCGGTTTTTACCTGCCTGGTATGCACAAAGACGAATTATTTAAGACCGTCATTCTGGACGGTGTGCTTCCTCGTAAAACTTTTTCGATGGGCGAAGCCTGCGAAAAACGTTTTTACATGGAATGTCGTAAAATTGTTTTTGAATAATCTAAAAGATGAAAGGTCTCATTTGCTATGAGTGATTTGCCGATTCCTGAACGTCATCGCAAGATGCCAGAGAACCCAGCCGTGATTGAAAAGTTAAATGGAGTTCTTTCCGAAGATAAGCGCCGCGTCAGAGTCAATATCGTGTTAAGCAATGGCACGACTCATCCTGACCTTGAGTTGATCTTGAACGACGCCAATGAACATGAGTTGACCCGCACTTCTGTTTTTGAAAACTTTGGCCCGGGGTTTGCCTTCACAATGCATATCCGTCAGCCGAAGGTTAAATTTCCGCTGTCTTTGACCTGTCAGGTTAACTACCTGGATGACCAGGTCTATTCTGAAAAAAAGATCACCATCGATAATATCTAAACACGTTATCATTGAATCATGCATAGATTCTCTTGGCTGTCTATTTTTTTACTGATCTTTTTATGCGGTTGCACTTCTGCCGCGGCTACACCTGCAGCTACAGACACAGCCGCGCCAATCTTTACATTGACAGCTTCGCCAACCGCAAGCCAGACCCCGGAACCAACCGCGACTGCTACTTCTATTCCGCTGATCGCTCAAATTGTCTCGCCCTTACGAGGAATTCCGCTGAGCGACTTAAATGGAATCACCTCAAATCCATTCACCCTGAAATATCCATTCAGCGAAGGTCCAACAGATTCACCCAATCATCCAGCTGTGGATTTAGGGTTCTATCATTACCTATCACTCAATAGTGACGTCGGTTTTCCTATCCAGGCGATCCTCCCTGGAAATGTCGTCGAAGCTCTGGATAACCGTTACCCATATGGAAATATGATCTTGATTGAAACACCTCTTAACCGGCTTTCCCCGGAATTTATCACCAGCCTTAAGATCCCCGAACCTTATTCTGATCAAGAAATTAAGACCCGTTCCACCTGTCAACCGGACCAGACACGCATCCAATGGTCGCAAACCGATCAATCGATTTATGTGCTTTATGCTCATATGCAAAATCCACCCGTTCAAAAAGCCGGTGATGAAATTAAAGCAGGCGACTTGCTGGGTGGGATTGGAGCCAGCGGGCATGCAGCCGTTGGCGGTGAACATTTGCATCTTGAAGTCCGGGTCGGCCCAAGCGCGGCGAAATTTGGCGTCATCTCTGACTATCTTTCTTCCTCAACCTCAGAAGAAAGGTACAATTATTGCATCTGGGCTTTATCAGAAGTTTTTGTACCCATTGATCCTTCTTTATTTTGGAATTCGACACAGTAATACTCAATCGAGGATGCCGCAGCGATGCAAAATCAGCAAAGAGAAAAATCTATCTGGGAACCTAAATATTTGCTGATGTGTTTGATGTGCCTCTTTTTGGCTGGTTGTAGTTCACCGAAAATCGTATCCGCCTCGCAGCCAACTGTAATCAGTAAAACTCAGCTATCTGTAAACTCACCGACACCTGAAATTCCCACCTTGGTGCCTACAAGCACTGCGTTAGCTCCCACAATTCAACCCTCCACTGAAACTGTACTTCCAGGGGTTCAGGGGTTGGTCGTCTTGTCTCTTGGAGATGGATTTTACTCGCATCTCTTTGTATATGGTCCTGACTCCGTTCCCTTGACGCGCTTGACCGATAACAGTTGGGATGATCAGGATCCAGCTCTCAGCCCGGATGGGACAAAAATTGCCTATTCATCCAATCAGGGTGGTCAATGGGATATCTACATACTTGACCTGCAAACCACCGCAGTTCAGCGAATGACTAAAACCAAAACTTATGATGGGGCTCCCTCATGGTCTCCGGATGGTCAATATCTCATTTACCAGACACTCGATGGAGATAATCTTGACCTGATGATCCAATCAGTGAATGATCCGACGCAGTCTTTGATCCAGTTAACCGCCAAATCAGGAGACAATTTCGATCCCGCCTGGTCTCCGGACGGCCATACTATAGCTTTTATCAGCAACCGGAACGGTCAAAGTGAAATTTGGTTAGCCGATCTCCAATCGAATGACAGATTCAAGGTTTTCCTTTCAACCGAACAAACCCAATATCGTTATCCCCGCTGGTCTGCTGATGGCACAACCCTAGCCTGGTGTAAACAAGACCCTGAATCAACCGTCGAATTTCTGAATCTCTCCAGCAAGGATGAAACACCAACTCAAGTTGGAGCAGGTTGTAACCCTGTCTGGGCAGCTGATGGATCTTCGATTATGGCAACACTCGATCAAGAAAATGCTTCCTATCTGGTAGCTTACCGGGTGAAAGAACAAACTCTCTCCCTTTCCCCTTTAAAAATACCTGCACAAATCGAATCGCTTGATTGGATTTCTACACAAAATAGTTCTGTTCTGGCCAAATACATCAGCGCGTTGGCTTTTCCTACCCCTAAACCCTTTTTCAGTGCCACCCTGTCTCTGCCTGAATCGACCACGGGGCGGCAAGGGGTCGTCAAACTGGACGATGTGACCGCCCCACAACCATATCTTGCGGATAGCGCCAACGAAGCTTTCAATGCTTTGCGGCTGGGAATCGGTCAGAAATCGGGCTGGGACTTCCTGGCGAGCCTGGAAAATGCGTACCTTCCATTGACTGGGGCAGGCTCCCCCGCGCTCACCCAAAACTGGTCTTATACCGGCCGAGCCATCGATGTAAACACTGTCCCGATCGATGCGGGTTGGATGGCAGTAAGCCGTGAAGATATCAACGGACAAACCTTCTGGCGCGTCTGGATCAAATGTCTGATGCAGGATGGAAGCTGTGGAAAACCGATGCTGACAACGGCTTGGAATTTTTCATCCAGGTTTGACAGCGACCCCGTGGCTTATGAAAACGGCGGTAATCTCTCATCGATTCCCTCAGGATATTGGATCGATTTCACAGAATTCGCCAACCGCTATGGCTGGGATCGCCAACCTTCGCAAGCGGACTGGCGCTATTACTATCCCGGTATTCTTTTTAACCGATTCATCTATTCTGAGAATCTTAATTGGTACCAGGCTATGCTTGAGCTCTATCCAGCAAATGCGATTCAAGCGCTGATTACAGGCAAATAAAAGGGTTTATGGTGAAAGCCTTTTTGCACAAAAAGGAAACACAGTTGATTCCTGGAAAAAAGTATTGGCTGCTTCTGCCGGTCCTATTGATCTTGCTTGCCGAATTATTTATCACTCCATCTGTATCCGCTGCACAAAGCGTAAATGGATCGCTGACCCCGACTGCTCAATCCAATCAGATCACACCCATTCCGCCTGTCAAATTTACTTTTCCTGAACCGGCGGCGAAACCTGTTATTAGTTGGCGTCCTCCCCTGTTTCCTGTTCCCTTTGCATTAGGCCCGCATGACCATTTTTACCTCGACCGTCCGATTGCGGTTACAGATGTAAATTGGCCCCTGCCAACTTACCGTTATGGTTATCAAGATGGTGAAACAACAAGCCCACATACTGGTGTGGATATTGATGCACCTCTGCACACACCCATTTTGGCAGCCGGTGATGGCAAAGTTGTCTTTACCGGTTATGGTTTAGCCCTGGGAGCCGGAAATACAGCCGATCCTTACGGTCTGGCGGTAGTGATCCGGCATGATTTTAGTTACTCGAATCAATCGATCATGACTGTCTATGCACACATGGAAAAAATCCTGGTTAAAGTCGGGCAGGCTGTCAAAACCGGCGATCAAATCGGCCTGGTCGGAATGACTGGAAATACATCCGGCCCTCACGTTCATTTTGAAGTCCGCCTTGAAAAAAACGGGAATTATTCAGTGCAAAATCCAGAATTATGGATGGCGCCGCCGACGGATTGCGGCGTCCTGGTGGGACAATTCAAGGATAACTACGGATATTTTCTTAATGCCCGACAGGTTTGGATCAACTCCGACGTTGGCGATCACTCCTGGACTGTTTATACCTATGCAAACCAAACAGTGAAAAACGATTCTTTCTACGCAGAAAATCTAGTTTTAGGTGATCTTCCCGTTGGAAGCTACACGATCACTTTTCTATATAATTACCATTACTATAAATATCAAATCAAAATTTCTCCCGGCGCGATCACCTTTGTTCACTTTGCGACCGATCAAGGTTTCTCAAAAGGTCAGCCGTCTCCGGTGGACACAAGTACCTTTTTGGTTCCAATTCATCAGTGATTTCCGCTTTTGTAGCATTAAAATCAACTTAGCCCTCTCTTGACAATCTCTTCATCGTGCCTGACAATTGTCAGGTTAGATTTTGTTTGGAGGAAAAAAACGAAATGAGAAACAAATTAGTTTTATCGATTACCATTTTGATCTCTTTTGCGATGATTATTTCTGCATGCAGTGCAGGCTCACCAACGCAAGACCCCAATGCACAAATTACTATAATTGCGAATACAGTACAGGCCCAATTAACTCAAATGGCCTTATTGACCCCTTCGGCCACTCCGACGCTTGCAGCTACAGCAACATCCACAAAGGTTCCGGCAACTGCTACTCCCTCTGGGCCTACTGCCACTATCACCTCGACTCCTTACCCGACGGTAGGCAATACCGGTGATAATTCGAAATTCGTCACTGATGTAACCATTCCTGATGGGACGCAATTTACTCCGGGTACGCAATTTGTTAAAACGTGGCGTTTTGCCAACACCGGCAGCACGACCTGGACGAAAGATTATAAATTAGTGTACATTGATGGAACCGTCCAAGGAAAAGACAATAATCTTTCAGTTAACCTACCTGGTAATATTGCACCCGGTGCAACCCTCGATATAAGCGTGACTTTCGTGGCACCTACAACGAATGGATCATATATCAGTTATTGGAAACTTTATTCAGCGAGTGGATTGCTATTTGGTGAACCCTGCACTGTGAAATTCACAGTCGGCACTACTGCCTCTACTCCAGTAACGCCTACTCCTACCACTACCACTATTGCTCCAACCGCTACCACGTAATTCGGCTCATGGAAACCGAAATTAACCGGTCAGACTCGATCAAAGAAATCATCAAAGCCAGGGCGAATCGCCTTGGCTTTTGTCTATGCGGAATCACTTCTGCCGCTCCACTAGCAGATTTTAGTCGATACGAAAACTGGATTCAAAACGGATTCCACGGAGAAATGAAATACCTGGCGTCAAATCGTCACCTCTCCCTCCGCGCCAATCCTGTCCAGTTAGTGCCCTGGGTTAAATCCATTATTGTGGTAGCGTGGTCTTATCCATTGAACCGGTCATCTGATGAGTCTTCAGGTCAAATCGCCGGCTATGTCGGTTCGACAGACTACCACAATCTGCTGCCAGAAAAATTAGCCGAACTGGTAGAAAATCTGAAAATCGAATTGAAATCCCCTCTACGCGCAGAAATCTTTTGCGATTCAGCGCCAATACTGGAACGAGAATTGGCGGTCCGCGCCGGCCTGGGTTGGATTGGCCATAATTCATGTTTAATTTCTCCGGTGTATGGTTCGGCAATACTTCTAGGAGAAATTTTTTTAGATATCGAATTGCCGGTAGATCCGCCATTTACAAGAGATCTATGCGGAAGTTGCCAGCGCTGCCAGATCGCTTGCCCGACAGGCTGCATCATGCCAGACCGCCTGATCGATGCGCGGGATTGCATTTCCAATCTGACGATCGAAAACAAGCAATTGATTCCGGCTTCGGATTACTCAAACATTGCGAATCATCTATTTGGCTGTGATATCTGCCAGGTAGCCTGCCCCTGGAATCGAAATATCGCGGCACAACAAGAATCTCTGGCGCAAATGGATGCGGAATCCATGATTGCAGATTTATCCTTGACCAGCGATCAATTTAAAAAAACATATTCTCTATCCCCTATCCTGCGCGCCAAGAGGTCTGGATGGATCCGTAATCTCTGCATGGTATTAGCCAACACAGATTCACTTGTTGCCATTGAGCCGCTCACTCAGATGTTGATACACGATTCTGATCCTTTGTGCCGTCTTTCCGCTGCACAAGCCCTGTTGAGGCTGGAGCCAAACGAGGCGTGGCCTTTAATTAATCAAGTACTCCAAAATGAGCCCGATCTATTATTGCTTTCTGAAAGATATCAATTAATATAAAAATTCCCTCCGCTTATTTTTCGGAGGGAATTTCTTGCATTTCAAAGTTATGAATGTGGAGTCGGTGTTGCAGTCGGCAGCGGGGTCACTAGATTTACCTTGGCTTTTGTGCTGGTAGGCACGAGCGTCGGTGTTCTTGTAGCGATCATGTACCTGATCTGCAAGGTTTGCCCGGGGGAAATCGCGTTAGCATTCGCTAGTTTATTCAGTTTGACAATATCTTCAACAGTGCTGTTAAACTCGTCCGCCAGTGATTGCAGAGTATCCCCTAATTGAACGACAACAGTAATGATTGAACCACGTGGAAAGTCTGTTGGTAAGGGAGTGCGAGTTGGCAGGCTTGCGTCTTGTGCGGGAATGATAATGGTTTCTCCAGGATAGATACTACAATTCTGATCCAGATTATTTAAAGCGAGCAACACATCAAGATCCACTTTGAACGCGGTCATGATCGACCAACAAGTGTCATTGGCTAAAACCAAATAGTATTGAGCTCCGGCTGGGGTGGATGTATTCGTCGGTCCAGAGGTTGGTGTAATGGTCGGAGTATTCGTGGGGAGAGGTGTGACGGTGGGGGTCAGGGTCATAGTCGGAGTCGGTGTTTTAGTCGCGAACGCTCTACTGAATGGATTATTTGCTCCAGCCACAACAATCACTATGATCATAATGCCCAACAATGCCAGAAACCCCGCCAGGGCTCCAAGGAAGAACGGCATCATTTGTCTTCGTCTCTCAAATCGGTTAATAACACTTTTAGGTGAATTTTTATTGTTCATATTTTCCCTGTCTATTCAAATATATAGTCCGATTGGCACAAAATATTCTGTGGGAATCATCATTAATCGAGATTATTTCTTCTTTAACTATTTTCATATCATACCATAATAAAGATGGACAAAAAATAATGAACTGATTATTTCTTGCATGTTATAATCATTGCAAGAACTTACCTACTAAGTAATCTTCTCGGAGGCCTCGCATATGGAAACGAAACTGACTCATTACAAACATTGTGATCTTGTAAAGGTAAGTGGCCGCGTCGATAGTTTGACCGCCCCTCGATTGGCTGAAGAATTGAATAAAATCGCAGGTAGTGGTCGTTTTAAGATTGTCATTGATTTGAGCGGGGTTCAATTTTTGTCCAGTGCAGGATTGCGAGTTTTAATCTCCACCCAGAAGAATTGCAAACGTTATAATCGTGGTGAAGTAATGCTTGCATGTGTTCCCGAAAATATTCTTGCAGTTTTCGAATTAGCCGGATTTATCACTATTTTCAAAATTTTTGATGATGTTACCGCCGCTGTAGGTGAGTTTTAGCTATTGGAGACTATGCCAACTCAGACATTCCCAGGCGAATATGAAAGCCTGGAAAAAATAGCCCATTTCATTCGCGAGGAATCAGAAAGCATTGGGCTGACTCATGCAGAAGTGTTTGCGGTCGAGACTGCTGTTGATGAAGCAGTCTCGAATATTATTGAACACGCATACCTTGGTGAAAATAAAGGGACGATAACCTGCACTTGCCTTCCTGCGACAGATCACATCACCATCATCTTGGAAGACTTTGGACAACCCTTTGACCCACGTACAGTGCCCCCTCCCGAATTAGATGTTCCCTTGAAGCAGCGGAAAATCAACGGCCTTGGGATGTTCATGATGCAAAAATGGATGGATGAAGTCCATTTTGAATTTTGCCATGAATGTAACCGTTTGGTTATGGTTAAATATAAAGAGAAGAAGACTTGATGCAAAAGAAGCCACAAGAGGCAGAAACTCTTTGGAGACAATTTCTTAGTCTGGGTGAAGATTTACTCAATCAGACAAATACCCTCTCGATCATGGAACATCTCGTCGATAGAATCAGCCAACAATTTTCTTGCAATGCCCAACTCTATTTGGTTGAACCGGCCTACCCACTCCCCGGTGAAGGTCCCCTTGCAACAATTCCCAGTGCTTCAGCCCCAGAACTCGTTTTTCAAGTCAATAAAAATAAAAAACTACAGCAAAATTACACTAAAGATGGCACTCACTTACCTGTTGAAGTTGCCATTCCACTGATCACTCAAGATACCTTACTGGCTGTTTTGCATGTGAGCCGTCCAATTTCACAACCATTTACTAAACAAGATCTTGACCTCCTGGAGGGAATCACATCGTACGCTGCTGTTGCCATGCAAGTCAATCGTCAGATTACTTTGAAAAATTGGCGGTTTGAGCAAATTTCTTTGGTGCGTTCGGTGAGCGCTCAAATTACCAATGTCGTTGACCTGGATAAACTTTGTCATCAAATTACCTCTCTGATTCAATCCTCTTTTAATTACTACTTTGTTTCCATCTTTACTATCGAAGAGGGTATTGCCGAGCTAAGATTTCGCGCCAGCGCTTCTGAAAATTTGGAACCTATTCAATCCGCGCAAATCAACGGTAAGATCGGCGAAGGGATGATCGGTTATTCAGCTTTAACCGGCAAAGAGAGGGTTGCCAAAGATGTCAAGCAAGACGAATATTTTAAGATAATCGAAAGTTTGCCCGAGACTCGAGCAGAGGCCTGTTTACCATTAATGGTCGATGGACGTATTCTGGGTGTTCTTGATATTCAAAGCCGTAAGGTCGAAAGCTTTCACGAAAACGATATGATGGTCTTACGTTCGCTAGCGGATAACATTGCGCTGGCTGTTGAAGGTGCCCGGCTCTATGATCGCCTTCAAAAAAGAGCTGACCAACTCAATGCAGTTCTTGAGATCAATTACTCCCTGTCTTCCATTCTCGATGTGGATAAATTGCTGGAAGAGATTGTGCATAGAATCCATGATCGGTTCAATTACCCGTTTGTTCACATTTTTACCGTCCATCCAGGCCGCCGCAAAGTGATTTATCAAACCGGCAGCGGAATAAGGTCAAAACATCTGCGTTCGAACTCTTTTGCTTACGATTTGGATGCGGGGAAAGGTCTCATTCCATTGGTAGCTCGCACCGGTAAGCCAATTTTATCCAACGATGTTTCTCAGGAACCTAATTACATTCCCTCCAAATTACCACCGCACAACACCCGCTCGGAATTAACCATCCCCCTGATATTTGGGAAGGACGTACTTGGCGTTCTTGATTTACAATCGGACCAGATCAACTCTTTTAATTCGGAAGATTTAGAACTCTTTGAGGGTCTGGCAGCAGGAATTGCCGTTTCGCTGCGCAACGCGAACCTTTTCCGAACTGAGAAGTGGCGCAGGCAAGTCGCAGATAGTTTTCAAGATGTGGCAAGTTTACTTTCCGCTAATACTGAGTTACCTGAATTACTGGACCACATCCTTGTCGAACTCGAAAAAACACTCCCCTGTGACGCCTCTGCAATTTGGCTGCTTAAAAATGAAACCAACACTACCACTAAACGATCCTTGCAATTGGCAGCAGCTCACGGAGTGTCACAAATCAAGCTCATCAAAATTCTGGATGAAAATCCACCTGTTCGCCTATTCTTGGATCATTCCTTAGAGAGTTCAAACCCTACTATCCGTAGACCGGGTGGACCTTACGGCCCTCTCGGGATGGCCTGTGGTTTTCCCAACGATTATTCCTCTATTTCTGTTCCATTGAGAGCTGGGGACAACGTATTAGGCACTTTGACACTTGCGCATCATCTGGATGGACGATATGGTTCTGAAGCTTCAACAATCTCAGCAACTTTCGCCAATTACGCCGCAGTTGCCATCCAAAACGCTCGACTTTTTTCTTCCGCCCAGGAAGAAGCCTGGTCATCGACCGTTTTACTCCAGGTCACTGAAGCTTCTCAAACAATTGCCGGAGAAGATGAACTTCTGTCAACGATGAATCGCTTGATCCCCCTTTTAGTCGGCATCGATAAGTGCGCAATCTACCTTTTCGATGAAGAGAAAAACCTGTTCTCTATGAAATCCTGGTATGGGTTCCATCCGACCGCCGGCGAGCAATCGATTTCTGAAATAGATTCCCTCCCCTTTTTGAAATTAGTCACTTTGCGTGAACCAGTGTATATTCTTGACGCAGAAATCGAGCCGGATTTTCTTTCACTCAAAGAACTTGATAATCTGAGCACATTAGTTCTGCTCCCAATCATTGCGCATGGTCAAGTATTAGGGGCGCTTCTCGTCTCCCATCTGCCAGATGAAGAATCCCGCTTGCAAAGCCGTTTTAGGGAACATACCATCACTATTCTCCAGGGTATTACCCAGCAAACTGCCGTTGCACTCGAAAATATTCGTCTGGTCGAAACTCGACAAGAAGAAGCCTACATCACTGCGGTACTCTTGCAAGTAGCCCAGGCAGTTGTCAGCCAGAATGACTTGAACGATATCCTCGATTCGATTATCCATCTCATGCCAATTCTGGTGGGAACTGAGACCTGTGCAATTTACCTTTGGGACAGGCAAGCTGAAAAATTCGTTCCCAGGCAGGCCATTACACAAAATCGTTCGATAAAAGACTGGCTGGGGAGCACTTCGTTTCGTTCGGGTGATTTTTACTTGCTGGATGAGGTTAAGAAAAGCCTTTCAATCTCGGTAGGCAAATTACCGTTTGCAATGGACTTGCCGGAAAAATGGATACATTTACCATCCACAAATTTTCAGGAAAATCAAATCAATATTGAAAAAAATAAAGGCCATTGGCTTTTAGGTTTCCCGCTAACCATTAAATCCGAATTTTATGGTGTGCTGGTTACTTGTGAAAACGAGACTCCTTCCACCTATCCACAAAAAAGGATCGAATTATTAACCGGAGTAGCGCAGCAAATCTCACTTGCGATTCAGGATGATCGACTAAAACAAGAAATGATCAGTCGTGAGAGAATGGAACAAGAAATTCAGCTCGCCAGGCAAATTCAAAAGACCTTTTTACCGGAAAGACTTCCCAAGATCAAAGGTTGGAACCTGGATTTGCGCTGGAATACAGCCAGGGAGGTTGGCGGCGATTTTTATGATGTCTTTGCCGCGCATGATCACAAATTTGCGTTTTCGATAGCAGACGTTGCGGATAAAGGGATGCCGGCTGCGTTATACATGACTGTGACGCGTACACTAATTCATTCAGCCGCGCAAACTTTACATTCCCCTGCTGAAGTTCTAAAACAGGTGAATCAGCAATTAATGATGGATACCCAAAATGGTATGTTCATCACGGCGGTTTTTGGGTTCCTTGAACCGGCTTCAGGTAAATTAGAATTTGCCATCGCTGGGCATAATTTACCCCTGATATACCGATCCGGCAGCCAGCAAATTGAACGCCTGCCCAAAGACGGCATGGCCTTGGGAGTGCTTGCTGAAGCGAATTACACAGATCAAGAAACGAATTTACGCGAAGGTGATTTCTTCTTACTCTACACCGACGGAGTAACTGAAACCTTTTCTCCTGAAGGAGAAATTTTTGGCGAAAAACGTTTGTCGGAAGAATTACAAGATGCCTGTATTCACCATCCAGAAAATGTGCTCGAGACCTTACAAGACAAATTAAGTTCTTTTCGAGGGAGCAATATACTTTCGGATGATGTTACCATGGTCAGCTTTCAAAGAAAAAAATGAACTTCCTTAAGCGGAAGGTCATTTTTTATTTTCCCGTAAAGAGAGCCATCCAGACCTCCCAATTTGAGACTTGGGTCGGCTCTGTTGTAGCCACGACCACAGGTGCCTGAGTCGCTCCCTCCGGCTCCAATGGAATGATCAAATTCTCCCCTTGCCGCACCATATGACCTTCTCCATAAGCCCAATCTTCGACTGCTGCAGCTGATGTTCCATATGCAATTTGCGTATTTAAAACATCCACCGTTTGCTGCAAATTAGCTATCACTGTTTGAGCATCATTTCGTTGTGAAGTTAACCGGGACAATTCATTTAAGCGGTTGTTCAGATCCATCACCAAAAAGAAGAGAACCACAGCAATAATTACAAATCCTATTTTCTTTACTTCCAGATGAATTCGAGGTTTTCTCTCTTTACCAGCCATAAGTTAAGTTTACCCTAATTGGATATGCGAGACAAGCATATTATCCCCTGCAAATAGAGTTTTCTGCTTGCCAGTTCTTCGACTTTTCGCTAGAATGTTTCTATGATATTCGACGTTTTTTCTTTGTTCCCTTCCATTTTTGAACCCTACCTTGAAATGAGTATCCTTCAAAAAGCTCGCCAAAACCAACTCATTTGGGTCGAAATCCATAATATCCGCGACTGGGCACCTGATAAACATCATGTCACTGACGATACTCCTTATGGAGGCGGAGGGGGAATGGTGATGAAAGCTCCTCCGATCTTTGACGCAGTTGAATCTGTACTGGGCAACCCACTCTCTTGCCCGCTCATTTTACTTACCCCCCAAGGCAGGCCTTTTACTTCTGCCATTGCCCGTGAATTCTCCATGCTCCCTCGAATTGGTCTGCTTTGTGGCCGCTACGAAGGGGTGGATGAGCGTGTACGGGACCATCTCGTTACAGACCAAATTTCTGTCGGAGACTTTGTCCTTACAGGCGGAGAATTACCCGCTCTAATGGTTTTGGATGCGATTGCCCGCTTCATTCCAGGTGTTTTGGGCGACCCGGATGGAGCGGAAGACGACTCATTCGCATCCGGGCTTTTGGAATACCCGCATTATACAAAACCTGAAGAATACCGGGGCTGGCATGTTCCGGAGATCTTGCTCTCTGGAAACCACGCTCAAATCCAACTTTGGCGCCGTGAGCAATCCCTTAGGCGCACTCTATCTCACCGTCCAGATTTACTCAATAATTTCGATTTGTCAAAAACAGACGAGAAATTATTAAAGAAAATTATGCAGGAAGAAAAGGAGGAAAATGACGTTTCCAATTGACTAACTCTGGTTATTGATCAGCTAAGTTCAGGATAGCTAATCGATCAAATTTACTAAAGGAAGGGATTACAAAATGAAATTCAGTTATGGAAAAACATTTCTGCTGGGTCTGGGTTTTTTTGGAGTAAGCGTTATTTGGAGTGTTTACAATGCTTACGTTCCCGTTTTTCTGCAAGATCGTTTTGCCCTGGCAACGGGATTTATAGGAATTTTCATGACACTCGATAACATCGCTGCCCTTTTTATCCAACCCGCAGTTGGTTCATGGTCGGATAATTTACATACAAGAATCGGACGCCGGTTACCCTTTATCCTTGTCGGGGCTCCAATTGCTGCTGTCGCTTTCATTTTCCTGCCACTGGCGAAAAGTCTATTTCTATTCTTCTTAGCCGCTGTAATGCTGCTCTTGAGCATGGCAATTTGGCGTACACCCGTCGTGGCATTAATGCCGGATATTACACCTTCCGAACATCGTTCGGTGGCAAATGGCATTATTAATTTGATGGGTGGATTAGGTGCAATTATTGCCTTCTTGGGAGGCGCCAAACTTTATGATATGAACCCGGAATACCCATTTTTATTGGGGTCCATATTAGTTGTGATTTCTGCCTTGCTCGTGTTTATCTTTATTCGAGAACCCAAAGTTCATCCTCAGAGCGAAGAAGAGAAACCCGATTTACTAAAATCTCTCAAGGAACTCTTTCAATCGAAAGAGAAAAGCCCCCTGTTTATGCTTTTTGCAATCCTTTTCTGGTTCATTTCTTACGCAGGGATTGAGGCACTCTTTACTCTCTATTGTGTAAATTACCTTAAACTGGGTGTTTCCGACGGTTCTCGCTTACTCGGGCAGTTATCCCTGCTATTTGTGGTCTTTGCTTTGCCAGCCGGATATTTAGGCCGTTCCTTTGGGCGCAAGCGCACGATCATGGTCGGTATTGTCATCATGGCTGCTGCAGTTGCTTCCCTTTTCTTTGTGCCTGTTTTATCGTTGACCCACGTCCTCACAAAATTACCGGTTTTAGGCCAGGTACCCATTGTTGGTTTGATTTTGATGGTTACTGGAATCGCCTGGGCCTTGATCAATATCAACAGCTTGCCGATGGTAGTAGATATGACTGATGAAGTTCATAATGGCACTTTCACCGGTCTTTACTATCTCTTTTCCACGCTTGCAGCCATCATCGGCCCGATCATGTATGGCTGGATCATTCAATTAAACAATTCCAGATACGACCTCGTCATGCTTGTCAGCCCTATCTTCCTTGTCGCGGCTTTCATCTGCATGATCTTTGTCAAGCGCGGAGAGCCAAAACAAATTGAACCTACTGCTTAAGGACGAAATCCTCGTCAAGGATGTTTCTCTTGCGTAGGCATGGAAAAGACGTTATACTCATTTCATAATGGGATGACCCATAATCTTTCCACTTTCTCAAGGAGGAGAAGCAAATGTCGAAGAAGTTGATTACTCTTGTTGTAGTCTTGTTAGTGGCCTCTTTCGCTCTAAGCGCCTGTGTAAAAGCGACAGCCACGACGGCCCCCACTGTATCGTACAAGGTTTGCGAAGTTACTGATACTGGTGGTATTGATGATAAATCCTTCAACGCTACCGCATGGAAGGGTGTCACTGATGCTGAAACTCAATTAGGTATTCAGGGTAAATATTTGGAATCAAAGGAAGTCGCTGATTTTGAGAAGAACATCAACGCTTTTCTTGATGAAAAATGCGACATGATTATCACCGTTGGATTCCTGCTGAGCGATGCAACCAAAGCCGCAGCTACAGCCAACCCCAATGTAAAATTCTCCATTGTGGATAACTCTTATGATCCAATCATCCCCAACGTTGTTTCTCAGGCCTTCCAGACGGATGAAGCTGCATTCTTGGCTGGCTATTTAGCCGCTGGCGTTACCAAGACCGGCAAAATTGGAACCTTTGGTGGTATGCAGATCCCCACAGTCACCATCTTCATGGATGGTTTCGCTCGTGGTGTGGCTTACTACAATCAGGCTCACAGCACCACCGTCCAGGTTCTTGGTTATGATCCAACTGCCAAAACCGGTTTGTTCACCAATGATTTCAATGATCAACAAAAAGGAAATGATATGGCCGTCTCTCTGATGGATGAGGGCGCTGATATCATCCTCCCAGTCGCTGGCCCAGTTGGTTTAGGTGCTGCTGCCGCGGTAAAAGCTCGCGGAAATGCCTATATCATCGGTGTTGATTCCGATTGGTATCTCACTGCTCCTGATTACAAATCCATCGAATTAACCTCCGTGATGAAATTGATGGATGTCACTACTTTGAATGTAATCAAATCCGGTATGGATGGATCATTCAAGGGTGGAAATACCGTTGGTACTCTTGCCAATGGTGGTGTTGCCCTCGCTCCGTTCCACGATCTTGACAGCCTTGTCAGCTCTTCGCTCAAATCCGAGCTCGATCAGGTCAAAGCCGACATTCTCTCTGGCAAGATTACTTTGAACCCAGATTTCAAACAATAAACGCTCGAAATAATTAAGGAAAGGCTGGAGAAAAGATTCTCCAGCCTTTTTTATTATTCACTTTCCTAACCTTTGCTGAAACCAATATTCCATCATTCTGTTTACAGGTTCATTTGTCTGACAAATCTCGATTATTAATCGTTATTTAACCCGCTATGTTATAATACGAGATATTAAATCCATTAAAAAACGGAGTAATTATGGCTCCAATCCTACAACTTAAAGGAATCACAAAAAAATTCCCTGGGGTATTGGCCAATGATCATATTGATCTTTCCTTGAATAAAGGCGAGATCCTTGCCTTATTGGGTGAGAATGGCGCTGGGAAAACCACCCTCATGAATATCCTTTATGGCCTGTATCAACCGGACGAAGGTGAAATTCTCGTTAACGAGAAGAAAGTGTCTATTGAATCTCCAGTGGATGCGATCAAAACCGGAATCGGCATGGTTCATCAACATTTCATGCTCATTCCGGTTTTTACTGTCACCGAAAATGTGATGCTCGGTTCCGAGCCGACTAAAGCAGGTGGTATATTGGATCGTCCAAAAACTGCCGAAAAAATCCGTCAAATCTCCTCTCAATATAAATTAGAAGTAAACCCGGATGATTATGTAAGAGATCTGCCTGTCGGCGTTCAGCAGCGGGTAGAAATCATTAAACTGCTCTATCGTGAAGCCGAAATCCTTATTTTTGATGAACCAACCGCTGTTTTAACCCCACAAGAAGCAGACGAACTATTTGTGATTATGCGTGCTCTGGCCAAACAGGGGAAATCAGTTATTTTTATTACGCATAAACTTCGAGAGGTGATCGAAGTAGCTGACCGCATCCTGGTAATCCGCCGTGGTGCTGTCGTGGGTGAAGCAGATCCAAAAACTGCCAAACCCAACGAGCTAGCTGAAATGATGGTCGGCCGAGAAGTGAATCTCATCGTCGAAAAGTCAGTTAGCAAACCAGGTAAGTCTATCCTTTCAGTAAAGGATCTGACTGTTACTGACAAGTTCAAACAAATTGTCGTAGACCATGTCTCTTTTGAAGTGCATGCCGGTCAGGTTTTAGGGATCGCTGGAGTTCAGGGAAATGGTCAGACTGAAATGGTGGAAGCCATTACAGGGCTGCGTAAGTCCTTAAGCGGCAGCATTCTCTTCGATGGAGAAGAAATAATGAATTCTTCCCCTCGAAAGATTACCGAGTTAGGCGCTGCCCACGTTCCTGAAGATCGCCAAACGGATGGCCTGGTCTTACCTTTTCCGGTTGCTGAAAATCTGGTCTTGTGCACCTATTACAAAGAACCTTTTGCAAAGGGATTAATTCTTCAATACGATAAAATATTCGAAAATTCTGAAAAACTTATCCGGGATTTCGATATTCGCACTCCGAGTTCCGTAACATCGGTCGGCAGCCTTTCTGGCGGAAATCAACAAAAAGTCATCATTGCTCGCGAACTCTCTCGACCAATCAAACTTTTAGTTGCATCCCAACCAACCCGCGGACTTGATGTGGGTTCAATCGAATATATCCATAAACGGATTATTCAAAAACGCGATGAGGGCTGCGCTGTACTGATGGTATCTCCGGAACTGGATGAAATCATCGAGCTCTCAGACCGAATTGCAGTGATGTTCCGAGGCAAAATTATTGCAATTGTGTCTGCAGAAAAAGTCACCAAAGAAACATTGGGCCTTTTAATGGCAGGAATCATTCCGGAAAAAATTGAAATCGGCGCAAATAAGAAAAAAGTTGTGGAAACCACTTTTTAGAGAGGTGCTCCTTTGAAGAAGAATAAAATTGATGTGCAAGAGATTAGTTCTGTTCTCATCCAAGAAATAAACGGTGAAGGTCCCAAAGCTAAAAAGAAAAAACGCAACTTTTGGAATGTAATTCAAATTCCCTTATTGGCTATCCTTTCCGGATTGATTATCGGTGCTTTCTTAATCGCAGTGACCAGTGAAACAGTCTACGCTGCTTTCGCAGTCGGCTTTTGGAATGGTATTGTTGAAGCCTTACAAGAAATTGGCTCTGCGTATCTGGCTCTATTTTACGGAGCCATCGGCAGCCCAGTCCAAATTATTACTGCCTTGCAATCAGGCGACCCGGCGGCAATCCGTAGCGCATTTAATCCTTTCCTTGAAAGTTTAGTCCAATCCACACCTTATATTTTTGCAGGATTGGCGTGTGCATTAGGTTTCAGAGCCGGTTTGTTCAATATTGGTGTGGAAGGGCAGCTCTTTATCGGCGGTGTATTTGCTACCTATGTCGGGTACACAATTACTACTTTGCCCAGCTACCTGCATATGCCGTTGGCTTTTTTGGCTGGAGCGCTGGGCGGCGCTTTGTGGGGAGTTATTCCGGGAATATTAAAAGCCACAACAGGAGGAAACGAAGTCATCAACTGTATTATGATGAATTATATTGCCTACCTATTGGTGGATTGGTTATTAACAGGACCAATGACTCGACCCGGTTCCGGCGGCATGCCTCTCAGCCCTATTATTCAGAAGACCGCAGAAATCCCGCAATTCTTCAAATCCCCCATCCGCTTCCATCTGGGTTTCTTTTTCGCGCTGTTCTTTGCTTTTGTCGTTTGGTGGGTTCTCTTTAAAACCACCTGGGGGCTCAACTTACGAACTGTAGGCGCCAATCCACGCGCTGCAAAATATGCAGGGTTGAACATCGCCAGAACTACTATCATCGGTATGGCAATGTCTGGCGCTTTGGCAGGTATGGCAGGTGCCAATGAAGTTCTGGCGGTTAATCATAGTTTGGCAACGAGCCTTTCTTCTGGATACGGTTTCACCAGTATAGCCCTGGCATTACTTGGAAACAGTCATCCTGTTGGTGTTGTCCTTTCGTCCTTATTGTTTGGCTCCTTACAGAATGGCGCTACAAAAATGATGGTCGTTTCCGACATACCCATCGATATCGTCACAATCTTACAAGCCTTGATCTTGATTTTCGTGGCTGCTCCAGCCATCATCCGTTCAGTTTACCGGTTACGCCAATCAAGTGTTGACACAAATGAAATTGCTCTGACTAGCTGGGGAGGAGATAAATAATGGCTGCCTCTACAAACACTCTCACACACGTAAAGGTAAATGAAATCTCCTTTAATCGAAGGATTACACTGGGAGTAATTGAACTTCTGGTGGCTGTGCTTATCTATTTTGCGTTTATTTCAACCACTGCCGCTGGCACCCTCACGAAATTTGTCATGACACCAGGTGGCATCACTGTTGGCAAAATGGCAGATTGGATCATCCCGTCCAGGATTACCCTGTGGATCACTTTGGCAATCTGTCTGATTATCGGCTTGTTCCAATTAATCAAAGGATTTGGCAAAGCTACCAACGGTATGGTCGGTCTGGTCTTTCTAACCTTGATCTTCAGTTTCATTACCTGGCAAGCATCCGGAAAATCACTCAACCTGGCGGGAATGTTATCCAGTTCCGTGGCTGTCGCAGTCCCAATCACACTCGGAGCCTTTTCCGGAATTCTGTGCGAGCGGGCTGGGGTAATCAATATTGCCATCGAAGGCATGATGCTCATGGGAGCGATGGTTGGATCTCTGGTCGCCAGTGTAACTGGCAGTATTTGGCTTGGGTTGCTCTTTGGTATTCTCGCTGCCGCTCTTCTCGCATTATTACACGCAGTTCTTTCAATCAAGTACAAAATCAACCAAATCATCTCAGGAACGGTGATCAATATTTTTTCCACTGGGATGACTTCCTTCATTTCTCAAAAATTCCTGCAGGTCTACCAGAATTTAAACAATCCACCGATGTTTACGCGTATCGAGATTCCCGGATTGGCTCAAATACCTTTCTTGGGACCAATTCTCTTCAACACAAATGCGTTCGTGTATGCCATGTTCATACTGGTCTTTGTGCTCCAATTTGCTCTATTCTCTACTCGTTGGGGACTGCGCCATCGTTCAGTCGGTGAACATCCTGCAGCAGCAGATACATTAGGTATTAACGTCATCCGTACTCGGTACATTGCGGTTTTACTCAGTGGGGTCGTCGCAGGACTGGCCGGAACTTTCTTGACTCTGGGTTCTGTCGGTAGGTTTGATGAAGGCATGACCGCAGGTAAAGGCTTTATCGGTCTGGCGGCTATGATATTTGGTAACTACACACCTTTTGGAGCAATGGGAGCCGGTATGCTCTTCGGGTTTGCTGGTTCTTTAGGTTCAAAACTTTCTCTATTGGGCAGCGCTATTCCTTCTGAATTCATGGCAATGGCGCCTTATTTAATCACTATGATTGTCCTGGCTGGATTCGTGGGTAAAGGACATGTCCCAGCAGCTGACGGAGTACCTTACACCAAAGAATAGGTTCTTTTTTTCAAGCGACACATCCCTTTTCCGATGGAGAAGGGATGTGTTTTTTTGTTATAATTTGACTCAGATTTTATGTCGAAAGGGATAATATGTCTTCTATTCACGTTCAAAAGATCACCAAGAAGTTTGGCAGCCAAATTGCAGTTAATGACGTCAGTTTTGATGTAGATGGTGGGGAAATCTTTGGCCTGCTTGGGCCTAACGGCGCCGGGAAGACAACGGCTATCCGCATTATATTGGATATTTTCAAACCTGATTCTGGCAGTGTTTCGATTCTTGACGGGCCTATGAACGAAGAAAAGAAGAATCACATTGGTTATCTTCCTGAAGAACGTGGCCTTTATCAGGATATCCAGCTCGAGAGATGCCTGGTGTATCTCGCAACCTTGAAAGGTCTGGATACAGCGACAGCCCAGGCTCGAATCAACGTTTTTCTCGAACGGTTTGAGCTGGAACCCTGGCGTAAGAAAAAAGTAAAGGAATTGAGCAAAGGGATGCAGCAAAAAGCCCAACTGATTACTACACTGGTCCACCGACCTGAAATCATTGTCATCGACGAACCTTTCAGCGCCCTGGACCCGGTAAACACTCAAATGGTAAAAGACCTATTACGTGAACAACGTGAATCCGGGAAGACCATCATTATGTGTACTCATCAAATGCATCAAGTGGAAGAACTCTGCGACCGGCTGGTACTCATTGATAAAGGGCAAACCATGTTATATGGCACATTACAAGATGTGCGTCACCAATTTGCCAAACCAGCGGTTTCTGTCAGTACACCTGATTCTTTGCCCGAATCATTACCAGGTGTTGATAGCATTTCTTCGGAGAATGGGGATTATACATTGCATCTGCTGCCAGGAATGTTGCCCCAGGAAGTCTTGCAATCACTCATTAAAACCAATATTCAAATCGATAAATTTGAAATTTCAATGCCAACTTTGGATGAAATCTTTATAGAAGTAGTAAAGAAGCAAGAGGCAGTTCAATGAAGAAATTTTGGTTAGTGTTTGCGCAGGAATATAGACGTCATGTTCTGCGTAAAAGATTTATCTTTGCTTTATTGAGTATGCCTATCTTCGTTGGGTTAATTGCCCTGGTGGGGTTTCTATCGGTGCGTTTGCAATACAATGGTGCTCCTGTCGGTTTTGTAGACAGCTATAACATCCTTAGCAATCCCCAACCCGTACCCACCTCAGGCAGCTCCCTTTTACCCGCAGCAAATTTCGTCAAGTACCCGGACGAATCTACGGCACACAATGATCTCGAAGCAAATAAGATTCAGGCGTACTTTACCCTTTCGAAAAATTATCTTTCTTCAGGGGAAGTTATTCTGGTGAAAAGTAAAACTGCCGGCTCAAATATTGAGGATGATTTCGGTTCTTTCTTAAGCTATAACCTTTTGGCGGGTAAACCGGAGGCAATTGTTCACCGATTAACTGCTGGAAGTAATTTGATCATTCGCTCAGCCGATGGTACCCGCGAACTGGCAGCCAATAACTGGATGGCTATAGCCATGCCTTTCATCGCTGGGATCCTCTTTATCATTGCTGTGAACATTAGCGGTGGTTATCTTCTGCAAGCAGTCGTTGAAGAGAAAGAGAACCGTACGATGGAAATCGTCATCACTTCTGTTTCCCCGTCTCAATTAATGGCAGGCAAGGTATTTGCTGATCTATTGGTTGGGTTGACAGAGTTGGTGGTTTGGATTCTGTTTGCTTTGCTGGCTCTGCGTTTTGTTCCGCAGTGGGTCGCGGTAGGTCAGTCTACCCAGATAGACCTGGGTTCGATATTACTTATGGCTGGTACGTTTATTCCTGCCTTTGTGATGGTTGCAGCAGCCATGGGTGCGGTAGGCGCTACTGCCACTGAGGCACGTGAAGCTCAGCAAATTGCCGGGTTATTTACTTTACCTATCGTCATTCCTTTTTGGTTCGTGACCCCCATCATGTTCGACCCAAATGGACCCATAGCATTAGGCTTGAGCATGTTTCCGCTGACGGCACCAATCGCACTACCGTTGAGAGCTGTATTTACCACGGTTCCTGCTTGGCAGATTGCAGTCACAATCAGTATTCTTATCCTGCTTGCCGCTTTTACGGTCTGGCTGGCCGGGCGAGTATTCAGGATTGGAATGTTACGTTATGGTAAGAAAGTATCCTTCCGCGAAGCCTTCCGACCTCAAACTTCGCAAAGGAGTCATTCATGAAAAAGACACTCCTCGTATTCAAAAATGAATTCATTTCTACAATTACCCGTAAATCATTCTTAATCACTTTAGTTTTGCTGCCTCTCCTGGGTTTTATTATCATGTTTGTGGTTAGTGGATTGCAAAAATCAACCGGAACCAATGCTGGCTCATTTTTAAGCAATTTGATGGTGCCCACTGTCAAGAATACTCTGGAGGGATTTGTCGATAATAGTGGCTTAGCGGTCAATATCCCGGATGGCTACCAAAATCGACTCACCAGGTTTGATAGCGAACAATTAGCCAGTCAGGCGTTGGCTGAGAAACAGATTTCTGCATATTATGTAATTGACAAAAACTATATAGAGAATGGGAAAATAATCTACGTTCGCCCTGATTTCAACCCATTGGGAGGCAGCCTCCAATCCTCTTCAATCGACGCATTGATGGCCTACAATTTAACCGCCGGAAATATGAATCTGTATTACCGCATTCAAAATCCGGTTAATACCACCGTTCAAACGCTTGATTCAACTGCACCTGTTCGTGATCAGAATAACCCGCTCACCTTTATTTTGCCTTATATAGTGACGTTTCTGTTCTATATCGTCATTATCACTTCTGCGTCCTTGCTGTTGAGCAGCATCACTACTGAAAAACAAAACCGCGTGCTGGAAGTGCTAATGACTTCGGTTACCCCTAACCAAATGTTAACCGGAAAAATCATCGCGCTTGGTATCGCTGGCCTAATTCAAACCATTGTCTGGTCAGGTTCTGGTTTATTGCTGCTGCGTTTTTCGACACAAAACCTGGCATTGGCAGATGCATTCCAATTGCCCACCAGCATATTATTTTGGGGAATCCTCTTCTTTATTTTTGGGTATGCAGTTTATGCCAGTTTGATGGCTGGGGTTGGCGCGCTTGTTCCCAGTATGCGTGAAGCTTCACAACTAACCACTGTAGTCATCATTCCGTTGATCATCCCATTGATGTTCATCTCACTCTTAATTCAAACCCCTAACAGTACACTTTCAATCGTTCTAAGTCTTTTTCCACTCACTTCACCTGTGGCGATGATGACCCGGCTGGCTGCAACCCAGGTTCCTTTATGGCAACTCGGAATTTCCCTGGTTTTACTGGCACTGACAGCCGTCTACCTGATTCGTACCTCCGCGGGTTTATTCCGTGCACAGAACCTGCTATCCGGTAAATCCATGTCCGCAAAGGGTTTCATCCAGGCCATGTTGGGAAAGGCATAATAAACATTCCGCTGGAAAAGGAGCTCTTTTTAGGAAAGAGCTCCTTTTTTGGTGGTTTGTTCATCGCAACAAAGGACTTGCCCAATTTACAAAAAACCATTTTTGGAGAATACTATGGTCGTTCAATCTTTGACTGACAAGTGGCGGTTTCGGCAGCAAGGTACCGACGAATGGCTTCCCGCTACCGTTCCTGGATGTGTCCATACTGATTTATTGGCAATCGGCAAGATTCCCGATCCATTCATTGGAAAAAATGAACTGGATGTGAAATGGGTAGCCGCTAAGGATTGGGAATACAGCCGCGTGTTCACCTTGGATGGGCCAATATTATCTGCGGACCGGGTATTTTTAGTCTGCAAAGGGATAGATACAATCGCAGACGTAATTCTCAATGGGAATTTAATTGGTCATACCGAAAATATGTTTCGTACTTATCAATGGGATGTGAAATCATCACTTTTTCCGGGTAAAAACCTTATCAGCATCCTGTTTTATTCTCCCATGAAATTTATCCAGTCAAAACAAGCAGAGCGTCCTTTACCAAAGGGAGTAAATGAAGGATCAGCTTCCATCCGTAAAGTGCAAAGCCATTTTGGCTGGGATTGGGGACCCACCCTGCCAACTGTAGGCATCTGGCAAGAAATCTTCCTTGAAGGTCAATCCACTGCCAGGATCGAAGAAATCCGTTTCTCTCAGTTTCATACTGCAGATCAGGTTCGTTTAACCATCAATTCGACCATCGAACAATGGATAAAGGAGGCCCTTACTTTGGATGTCTCGATCCACACGCCTGATGGCAAGCTCATTAATCGGCAAATTTCTATACATGGTGCGGAAAATGCGTTGCAAATGGATATCCAATCTCCTCAACTATGGTGGCCGAATGGACTGGGTAAACAGCCCTTGTATAAGGTCGAAATTAAACTGCGCAATTCTGCCAATGTGCTCGACTCGCGTGAATACCAGATCGGTTTACACAAAATTGAACTGCGCCAGGAAGCCGATGCCTGGGGAAAAACATTTACTTTTGTGGTCAATGATGTGCCAATTTTTGCCAAAGGGGCTGATTGGATTCCTGCTGATTCTTTCATCACTCGATTAACTCATTCACAACTGGAACACTTGATTTCCAGTTGTGCTCAGGCAAATATGAACATGCTGCGAGTTTGGGGCGGCGGCTTTTACGAAAGTGAGGATTTTTACGATCTTTGCGATCGATACGGCATTCTAGTCTGGCAGGATTGCGGTTTCGCCTGCGCTCCTTATCCACTGGATGAACCTGATTTCGTCGCAAACGTCAATTCTGAAATTCGCGAGAATATCCGCCGGCTGCGCCACCATGCCAGTCTGGCGCTCTGGTGCGGGAACAATGAAATCGAGATGATGTGGGCTCTCTGGAAAAAAGAAAAATCGCTTACGCAAGCCTATGAACAGTATTTTCATCACACCCTGCCCCAGCTTGTCAAAGAAGAAGACCCGGATCATGCTTATTGGCCCAGCTCGCCGTCATCGAATAAATTCCGTGTACATACGAACAGCGATGCCATAGGGGATACCCATTTATGGCATGTCTGGCATGGGCTTGAGCCTTTCACGTACTTTCGCAGCCGTTTTACTCGTTTTTGCTCTGAATTTGGCCTCGAATCATTACCTGCCATGCCCACCATTGCCAGTTTTGCCAAACCGGAAGATTATTCGCTTAAATCAGCCGTATTCTTGCATCACCAGCGTTCTGCTGGTGGAAATGACAAGATGCTCTACTATCTAACCACCCGTTTTCGCATTCCCAGAGATTTTGCGGACATGGTGTACCTGACCCAAATCATGCAGGCCGAATGTGTACGTATCGCGGTGGAACATTGGCGGCGCAACCGTCCGGGCTGCAGCGGGGCCCTTTACTGGCAGCTTAATGACTGCTGGCCGGTCAGTTCTTGGTCAAGCATTGATTATTATGGCCGCTGGAAAGCCCTGCAGTACTTTGCCAGAAGGTTCAATGCCCCATTAGCATTATCCATCGAAGAAAACGGTACACACGTCGTTCTGCATATCGTCAATGACACGCAACAGATCTTCACGGGAATGGTTTTTTATTCCCTGGAGACCTTCACCGGAAAGGTTCTTCGATCCGGCAGTCAAGCGATTACGGTTCCCATAAATTCAAATACTGTCTTTGAGTTACCGGTTCTTGAGAGCGAAATCAAGCGCAGTGGACGAAAAAAAGTAGCTCTGGTGGTCGAGCTGCTTCGAAATGATGAAAAGCTTTCCACACAGGTGCTTTTATTTGCGCCCGAAAAGTTGATTCAACTCCCCAACCCAGATTTGGTAGTAACTCCCCGGATCGAAGGGGATGCAGTCATTTTCTCTGTCTCTGCCAGGAATCTGGCTCGGTACGTGGAAGTTGGGTTAACGGGTGCGGACGTGGAATTCAGCGATAACTTTTTTGATCTGCCTGCCGGTAATACTGCAGAAATTCTATGCCCAATCCCCGAGGGTTGGACTCTGGATAGGGTCAAGAATTCTCTTACCTGCCGCTCCGTTTTCGATGTAGCTCCAGCCGGGAACCTTTTCAGTGACCAGCTTGAACATATCCGCACCAGCCTGACCTGGGTATCGATACAAACTCGTGTGCTATTCAAATTTATGGAATAGAAAAACAAAATTTAAAACATATTTTGTTGCGAAAAGGATTGATTTCAGCTAAACTCAATAAATGAGTTCGGAAAACCGCGCCTTCATGGGAATCGATTTAACCAATCAACGCAGCTACTTCACCTGTGCTGTGCTGGATTCTTCGCGCCAAATCACTTTTTGCGGTACGATTTCACCGCTTGAATGGCAGTCTTTATTATCTAAAAACTTGGACACTCTGGCAGCCATCAATTCACCCCTGACGCTCAACGGCGGATTCATGGCTGATCCGGATTACCGCATCACCCTGACCCCTGTCCCCCCGAAATCCCGTTTCACTAATCTAAGGGTTTGCGAATACCAGTTACTTAATCAGGGTATTTCAACCTCCCGCACCTCTGCCGATGTCAGCCGCTTTTCGCCGGCATTGCAAAGAGCTTTTCAATTTACTTCTGACCTAGGGTTGAACGGATTTCAATTTTGGCCTTCCGCAAATTCCCGGTATCAGATGGTCGAAACCCAGGCAGATGCAGCCTTCCAGTCAATGCTTGGCATCAAACCTTTCACAGGAAGTTCATTGGAAGGACGGATTCAACGGCAGTTGCTGCTGCAAAATAAAGGCATCGCCGTCCCGGATGCAATGGGATTCTTTGAAGAAATCACGCGCTTCCGTTTATTAAGCGGGAAACTGCCTGACGAAAAGATACTGCCGTTGCCTTCACTCAATGCGCTGATTGCTGCCTATACGGCCTGGGTCGTCCTGAATCGCCCATCAGATTATGTCCGGTTTGGCGAGCCCAATGAAGGCATCCTTTATATTCCAGTTACTGCAAAACCTGAATAATCCATCCTCAAGAATTCATCGAAAATGGATTGATTTGTGTTAAGGTGATGATAGAGATAAACATACTCACATAAGGCAAAAGAAAATGAATTTCAAAATGTGGTTAAAGGCAATTCAAATTATTCCTCATATCAGCAAAGAGGAATGGGATCAGTTGGATGTGGTATCCCGGTGGTTGATTATCACCCGCGCGGCAGTACTGGTAATGACCCTGACATCAGCATTAATTGCCGGTTTATTAGCACTCATCGCGGGAAAAGGCCTTTTCAATGGTTGGCGTTTTGCTCTGGTGATCATCGGTCTGGTCTTCGCCCACGCCACAAACAATCTCGTCAATGACCTGACCGATTCAAGCCGTGGAGTCGATAAAGATAACTACTTCCGCACCCAGTACGGTCCACAGCCGTTAGAAAACGGTTTGATGACCTTGAAACAATTCTACGCATATATCGCGGTCACAGGCGGAATCGCCGCTCTGGCCGGCCTGGCTTTGATCATCACCCAGGCATCCACTACTAAGGGGAACCCCTGGATTACCTTGGCATTAATGGCCGCAGGCGTGATTTTTGTGCTTTTTTATACCTGGCCGCTCAAATATATCGCTCTGGGTGAATTGACTGTTTTCCTAGTTTGGGGACCGTTAATGGTCGGCGGTGGTTTCTATGCGATCACTGGTGTGTGGAGTTGGGGAGCGGCGGTAGCCAGCGTGCCGTATGCACTAGCGGCTGTAGCGGTAATCTTTGGCAAACACATCGATAAACGCGAGGAAGACCGTAAGAAACATATCTATACACTTCCGGTTCTTCTGGGCGAAACTTTGAGTCGATACATCGTGCTGACTATCATGGCGCTGCAATACATCTTGCCTGTACTATTCATCTTCTTGGTGCCAAGATATTTCTCCTGGCCAATTCTTCTGGTTTTTCTGACCCCTGTATTACTCAAAAAACAAGAGCGCCAGATGATCTGGTCTATCTTTACCCATCCGCGTCCGTTAGAAATGCCGGCTGAAGCCAAAGAATTTTGGCCCTTATGGTATGTAGCTGCCGCAATGCTGCATACACGTTTGTACGGGGGGTTATTTGTACTCGGGATGATCTTGCAAACAATTCTTTCGGCGCTTATCCATTAATCAATGCTAGAAGAAGTTCCTCTCAAATTGGTGAAACGAGAGGAACTTCTTTATAAGCGGAAACCCAACAATAACCAGACTGCTGCGGCGGCGATTACAGCCAATAAAAACAATAACAAGAAACACCTGCATCCCCAAACCTTGCCCGTAATGGAGGTCTGATTCGTCGACGCCAGTAAAAACGCCTGGGAAACATAGATCACTCCTCTTCAATAATACAATTAATTATATTGCGCAATTCCACTTATTGTGCAAGCAACTTCTCAGCAAGGATGACCGTAAAATTACAGGTATATCAGCCAAATATTTGTTATAATCATAGCAATAAACCTACCCGGGAACAGAGAATCATTTCTTCTTTCAGAGAACCAGCGGTTGGTGGAAGCTGGTAGAACCGATGATTTGATCCATCCCGGTCGCCCAAAAGGCGGGTTGCTCTCGCAGGGATAAGTAATCATCGTAAGAGAGCCGGATGCCCCGTTATCGCAGAAATAAGGCCTTCATCATTTTGAAGACAAAAGCAGGTGGCACCACGAGCACGCCCCTCGTCCTGCGTAGGATCGGGGCGTATATATTTTAAACGAGGTGCAACTATGTTCGATATTAATCTCATTCGTGAACAGCCCGAAATCGTCAAAAGGTCATTGCAAGACCGCCAAATGGATTCTTCCAGTGTGGATGAGATATTGAAACTGGATAGTGAACGGCGGACGTTATTGGTTAAAGTGGAGGCGCTGAAGGCGGAACGGAACACCGTCTCCAAGGTCATCAGCCAGATTAAGGATGCCGCGGAACGCCAGCAGAAGATCGAAGCCATGCGCAAGGTTGGCGAAGAAATTGCCGGGTATGATGTCAAAGTCAACGAAGTGGAAACCAGACTGAATTATCTGGTCGCCACCATCCCCAATTTGCCTGACCCCACGACTCCTTATGGCAAAGATGATAGTGAAAATATTGTCGAACGCGTGGAAGGGAAAAAACGCGAGTTCGATTTCAAACCCCTGCCACATTGGGACCTGGGCGCTCAACTCGGAATCATCGATTTCGACCGCGGCGTCAAACTCACCGGGTCGCGTTTCTACATTCTCAATGGCGCGGGAGCCCGGCTGGAACGTGCACTGATCTCTTACATGCTTGACCTGCATTCCCGCCAGGGCTATGAAGAACGTTACACCCCCTTCATGGTGAAAGCAGAAACTTTGTTCGCATCCGGTCAACTACCCAAGTTCGCCGACAATCTCTATCACGATATTGAAGAAGACCTATGGATGGTGCCTACTGCTGAGGTTCCCCTCACCGGGATGTATAAGGATGAAGTCTTGGATGAAAGTGATTTACCCGAGCGTTTTACGGCGTACACTCCCTGCTTCAGGCGGGAGAAGATGAGCGCCGGCCGGGATGTGCGCGGTATCAAACGCGGACATCAATTTGACAAAGTGGAAATGTACATTTATTGCAAACCTGAAGAATCAGATGCCGAACTACACCGCATGCTGCAGGACGCCGAAGATACTTGCAAAGGTCTTGGCCTCACCTACCGGATCAAACGTCTGTGCAGCGGTGATCTCGGTTTCAATGCCCGTATCACCTACGATGTCGAGGTTTGGGCTCCCGGTTGTGATGAGTGGCTGGAAGTTTCTTCAGTATCCAATGTGGGTGACTTTCAGGCACGGCGGGCAAATATCAAGTACAAACCCGACGATGGCAGTAAACCGCGTCTGGTACATACGCTCAACGGATCCGGATTGGGGCTGCCGCGTACTTTGATTGGGGTCATGGAAAACTATCAGCAAAAGGATGGCAGCATCATCATTCCCGAAGCCTTACGCCCATGGATGGGCGGCATCGAAGTCATCAGCAAAGCATAAGAACAAAAAGAGGTCGCTTTAAAAAAATCAAGCGACCTCTTTTTTTATTTCTTTTCTAATCGTTATGCGAGACGTAAGCCTCAAGCATAATTAAGTTCTTCTCGCCGGCCATCTGTACCACACCTAATAATTGCTCCATGGATGAGACTTCTTCCAACTGCTCACTCACAAACCAACCCAAAAATTCGCGGGCAATGTGATTTTTCTCAGCAATAGCCAGATCGACCAGAGCATAAATTTTCTTGGTGACGTCTTTCTCCCAATTCAGAGACAGCGTAACTGCTTCTTCCGCCGAGGTAAATTCATACTTTGGAGCCGGGATCGCCGGAATCTTAACTGCTCCGCCTGAATCCAAAATGAACTTGATGAACTTTTCAGCATGTTCTCTTTCTTCAAGTGCCTGTTTTCGGAATAATTCGCCGAACTTTTTAAGAAAACGCGACTCAAAATAAGCTGCAATACTCATATACTGATGAGATGCTTCTAATTCGTGACCAACCTGTGCATTAATTTCACTATTCAATTTTTCACTGATTAACATTTTATCCTCCACTATTCCTTTATACATCCAATTTGTCTGATTTGTATAAATTTTTTAGCTATTTGAGGATTTTTTTCTACTTTTTCTTTGCAGTCTCGATTTTTTGCTCGCGAGCGAAATAAGTCATGTAAATGGCAATCGAGCCGGCTACGGCAGCGTTGAGGGATTCGATTTCACCCTTCATGGGCAGCGCCGCAATGTAATCACAGGTTTCGCGTACCAATTGGCGCATGCCCTCCCCTTCATTTCCGACCACCAATGCGATCGGACCAGACAGGGGAATCATTTGTAAAGGTTTTGATCCTTCACCACCATCCAACCCCACCACCCAAACACCCTGAGATTTGAGATCTGCCAACGCGCGTGCGATGTTTGCCTGTGCTACCAGCATAATCTCACTGGCACCGGCCGAAGCGCTGACCACTGCCGGGGTAACTTCGGCTGCGCGGTGCTGTGGAATAAGCACACCGTGCACACCCGCGGCTTCAGCCGTGCGCAGCAAACTGCCTAAATTTTGCGGGTTTTGCAAAACATCCAGGATCAGAATAAACAAGTCTTCCTGCTTGCGCAATGCCAAATCGGTGATATCGCTGATATCCACATAAGGGTAACCGCTTACTTCGGCAGCAACGCCCTGCGGATTTTCACCCAAAGGAGCAAGTTTTTCGCGTGCCACAATCTCAATGGGGATCTTACGCATCTGTGCCATTTTGCGAAGGTCAAGTATTTTCCCTTTTTCTTCCACTCCGGCAGCAAAAAGCAGGCGAAACACTTGCCTCCGTTTCGCCCGCACAACTTCAATTACTGGGTTACGTCCTGTTATCCACTCTTTCAAAATAATCCTCTATTTCCAGCGCCAGGAGGTTCCCTCTTTGCTATCTTCGAGTACAACACCCAGCTCCACTAGGCGATCACGGACTTTATCCGAGAGCGCCCATTGTTTGTTTTCCCGCAAGTCTTTGCGAATTTCGATGAGCAAGGAGACGAAAGCATCGGCAGTCTGAGTGGTCTCTTTTTCCTGGACTAATGTAAGCCCTAATACTTTGGTCAACTCGACCAAGACATCTTGAGCAGCTTTCAATTCAGCCTCTGTTCCGCCGTCAGCTCGCGTCTGGTTGATGACCCGCACCAGATCGAACAACTGCGCCAGTGCTCCGGATGAATTAAAATCGTCATCCATGGATTCGATAAAGCCCGCTTTGCAGATCGTGATTTGTGTTGCCAATGCTTTTTGCGACGCTTCACCAACACCTTTGGCACCGGGTAAAGGTGGTTTCAAGCCTGAACGCAAACGCTCGATCCCTTTTTCGGCTTGTTCGAGAATATCTTCCGAATAAGTCAATGGGTTTCGGTACCCCGAGTTCAACACCAACATTCGTAAAGAGTCCGCGGCGTGATGAGCTAGAAATTCTTCGATGGTAACCATGTTGCCGATAGACTTCGACATCTTTTCGCCGCTCAACTGAAGCATCCCATTGTGAATCCAGTAACGAGCAAACTGTTTACCGGTAAAGGCTTCAGTCTGGGCGATTTCATTTTCATGATGAGGGAAAATCAGATCATTTCCACCACCGTGGATATCGATTTGTTCTCCTAAATGATTCAAATTCATTGCAGAACACTCGATGTGCCAGCCGGGTCGACCTTTACCCCAAGGGCTTTCCCAGGCGGGTTCGCCGGGTTTCGCGCTTTTCCAAAGGGCGAAATCCATCGGATTTTCTTTACGTTCATCTACTTCAATGCGAGCACCAGCTTGCATCTCATCGACGTGTCGGCCAGAAAGTTTGCCGTATTGTTTATCTTTATTGACACGAAAATAAACGTCGCCTTCGATGGGATAAGCAAACCCTTTATCTACTAATCCCTGGATCATTTTGATAATTTGATCCATCTCCTGAGTGGCCCGTGGATTGACGGTCGCCGGCAAGATATTGAAATCTTTGAGGTGTCCCTCGAACTCATGAATATACATTTCACCCAAGGCAAATGGGTCCATCCCCATCTGACCTGCCTTTAGAATAATCTTGTCATCCACGTCTGTAAAATTCATGACATGGCGGACATCGAACCCGCGGTACTCCAGATAACGCCGAATGACATCAAAAACTAAAGCTGACATCGCATGACCGATATGAGCTTTTGAATAAACTGTTGGACCGCAGACATACATGGATACTTTTCCCGGTTGGAGGGGAACAAAGGCGTCTTTTTTTCTGGTCAGCGTGTTATAAACTCGTAAACTCATTTCTTATCTCTCCTCCAGTACTTTGTCTAACCTTATTCCATGACTTCCGTGTATTGATAATTAAGCGAAAAAACTATGGCTGAAATATTACATTCACGTTTGACGGGTACTAACGCTCGTTGGTACCAGTTTCGTCTGGTCGTCCAAAGATCATGCGGCCCGCAGCGGTTTGCAGTACTTTGGTAACGATTACAAGTATTTCTTTATCCATAAATTCGCGGCCGTTTTCTACTACGACCATCGTACCGTCATCCATATAACCCACACCTTGACCAGACTCACGGCCTTCCTGGATCACATGCACTGACATAATTTCGCCAGGTAGAAGTACTGATTTGACCGCATTTGCCAATTCGTTAATATTCAAAACAGTCACGCCCTGTAATTCGGCCACGCGGTTCAAGTTGTAATCGTTCGTCAATATGGGGCATTTTAGTTGTCTGGCTAAAACAACCAATTTTTCATCAACCTCACGTATTCCTTCGACGTCAATATCGCTGATCCGTACCGGGATGGTAGGCTCCTTCTGTAGTGCCGCCAAAACTTCCAGCCCTCGCCGACCTCGCTGCCGCCGTAGAGCATCTGGTGAATCGGCAATATATTGCAATTCATTTAACACAAATCGCGGAATGAGCAAAGAGCCTGGCAAGAAACCGGTTCGGGTAATATCCGTGATGCGGCCATCAATAATTACACTGGTATCCAACAGAATCGTGCGGTTATCCGCCCAATTAGTGTTGGGAGTCCCATCTTTTGTCGCCGGTGGATTTCCTCCTCCCAGCGATGAAAGAACGGAGAATATGTCCGTTTGCCGGGTTACGAAAACCGCAATTCCCAAATACCCAAAAATGATCATTCCAATGAATGGAAGAATTTGTCCAAAGGGTTTAGGTAATAAGGAGATGGGAAAAGAAAAAAGAGCGGCGATGAGTAGGCCGCAAATTAATCCGAGTAAAGATGCACTTAAGGTTTGCGCAGAGACTCTGGTAAGAACTGACCGAATTGCCCTAATTGGGCGCGTAGTAACATAAGGTGTCAAAGTCAACCCCACCAATGCGCCTAATAAACCAAATGTGAAAGTATATTGCTCAATTGAAAGTGCGCCAGGTGTAAGACCTGCGTTTGCTGTAACGCCTAAACCCTGCCCCCAAACAACTCCTGCAATTGCCAGTACGATCATACCAATTAATCGAATAATGAATTCAATATTCATATGATTGCTCCATAATAAATGTTAAGGTCCAAAAAATAAATATAAATGATTGCACTTATGATAGGATAATAGCACTAGCACTAAACTTCGTCAAATGTTGAGGGTCATTCTTAAGGAAATTTAAACCAAAAACCTCGCAAAAATGCGAGGATTAGTGCCGGAGGAGGGATTTGAACCCTCATGAGCGAATGCTCACTACGCCCTGAACGTAGCGCGTCTGCCAATTCCGCCACTTCGGCTGATTACGGGCTGAATTCTACCAAATTATGGGGGAATGTCAACCTTTATTGTTCATGTACTGCCATTCATTTCTATTATTTATGCCAAGATTCATTTCTTACCGGTAAAAATATAAAAACCCTTTCCCAATCTGGAGTTGAAAGAGTAAAATTGCAGCATGAAGAGACTGATTTCAATTACAACCCAGTTATTGTTGATTATTTTGCTGGCGAGCTGTAATTCAATCACTCAAGGGTCAAACTCACCGACGCCGATTCCGATTTCTTCTATTCTCATTGACAATGGTTCAGGAATTGTCCCATCCCCAACTCCTTTTCAACCTATAGTACCCACACCCACAAAATCTCATTCTGGCTCTGCGAAAGCCACACCCAGGTCGTCTGCCACTTTGACGACGAACAATCCAACACCGACCTCAAATGCAATGCCTCAAACAGAGGGGCAAGTCAATATCCTCATTTTTGGGTCTGATTACCGCCCCAACCAGGGTTTTCGTACAGATGTAATCTTGCTGCTTTCATTAAATCCTGCAAAAGGGACTGCCACTTTGACTTCTTTCCCGAGGGATTTATATGTTTCCATTCCCGGAATTGGCATGGAGCGAATCAACACTGCACAGGAATATGGCGGGTTTGCTCTCACTCAGGCTACCTTCCAGCAGAATTTCGGGTTCACGCCTGATTATTATGTGATGACCAACTTCAATGGGTTTACAAGTATTATCAATACCCTGGGTGGAATTGATGTGACCGTCGCTTCGCCTTTAACTGACAAATGTAAGTTTCCTTCATTAGAAAATTCATCTGGGTATTGTACGATTCCTACCGGTGTCTACCATATGGATGCTGACGTTGCCCTCTGGTATGTGCGCAGCCGCTATACGACCAGCGATTTTGACCGCACCAGGCGCGCTCAAGAAGTGATCACGGCAATTTTTCAAAAATTGGTCAGTCTGAATGGATTGAATCGAGCCACAGAACTTTATGGAACATTTACTTCCAGTGTCGAAACCAGTCTCCCTCTAAATGAAATCGTCTCACTCTTGCCGTTGGCCAGCCAGTTGGCAGCCAATAGTTCAGCGATCCGCCGCTATGCGATCGGTCCTGGCGAAACCTCCAATTATGTGGTACCAGGTTCCGGTGCGATGGTGCTGATTCCCAATATGGATGCAGTCAAGGCAATTATTCTACAAGCTCTCAATTAATTAATAAACCTGGATAGTTGACAACCTCCTTTGAATCATGTAAACTATTTAATATATCTATACGAAGAAATGATTCGGAGGCATTTGCATGAACACACCGGCTGACTCGCATATAACTACTGAAACTTATCTCCCCCCGGCAATTAAAGCCTGGCAGTTCTTCCTCACCGATCAGGGCAGGTCACATTTTACTGTGAAGGCCTTCATCGGTGATTTGAATCTGATGGCCAGCTTTTTCCCTCCGGATATTACCCTCGGAGCCATTACTACAACCGATATCAATCGTTTTCTGGATTGGCTGCAAAAAGAACGGCCTGTCCCCTGCAGTCCAAAGAGTTTTTCACGCAGAATCACTTCGATCAAAGCTTTCTTTCGCTGGCTCACCCAGTCCGGCCGGCTGACCGCCGACCCGGCGGAAAAAGTGCTGCAGCAATCCGTGATCAGCCCGTTGCCGGAAGTGCTGACCAAGGAAGAAGAAGAGGCTGTACTAAAAGCAGCCGAAAAGCTTTTGCATGCCAGCAAATCTGATGCGCGGCCTTATACGCTTTTGTTACTTCTTCTGACAACGGGGATTAAAAAAGGAGAATGTCTTACGCTCAGCACCAATCACCTTGAATTGAGTGATGCGTCTGCGCCTTATCTCTTTGTGCGTTATGCCAACAGTTCCAACCGCTATAAAGAGCGTAAAATTTCCCTTTCGGATGCCTGGATCGAATCTTACCGCGTTTACCTCAGCCAATATAAACCTGTTGAACAAGTTTTTCCCTGGTCCCCGCGTCGTCTGGAATATTTGCTTGAAGACCTTGGTGTCGCTGCCGGGCTGAAGAAGCACCTTTCCTTTGATATGTGCCGGTGGACCTGTGCATTGAATGATTGGAAATCCGGGGAGGATAAAGAAATCATCCGTCAAAAACTGGGGATTTCAAAAATTCAATGGCGTGAAATTGGCAATAAATTAAAACAACTGGCTGCCAATACAAATTAGTTATTTACAATTTACCAGGTGAATACGCAGAATTTGTTTTGTGTTCCTATCGACAGCTGCAAGCATAGAACGGCGCAAACCAACAATCCATAAAACATGTTCATCCATGCGCAGAATTGGCCATAAATTACGTGCCAACTCCGGGTGGTGGAGATTCGTAAAAAAATCTCCTATTTTCACTGATTGCTTGAGCTTCCCGAAAGGGACGAACCGTTCACCTCTCTGCCGCAGCCCTAATGTTAGTGGTTGGGTAAGTTTATCCGCATCAAAGTACGCCCAGTTTGCCTCGTTTTTTATATCGACCTGATCAGGCCGGCATAAGTCCATGTCGATTTTCCAATGGTCGTTCAACCAGAATTCCCCCGGAAAACTTACCTGCAAATTTTCCGATAATTTCAACAACGGCCAAAGAGTTGAAAAATCCGCAATGCGGGTAAACAACAAAACCTGTGATGTACCTATTGCTGTCAGATGAACATCCTCAAGGATTTGCCATTCACCATGAGCGGATTTCGTTGTAAGAAAAGTGATCACCTGGTTAATGGGTTCGAATCCGATATCCCGGAGATTACTTTTCAGGCTGGATAATAATTGGCGGACTAACCGCCGTTGGATAACCCGGTCCAGTTCTTGAAACCGGCTCCGATTGATCAGAAAATATCCCTCTCCAGTTTGATCAACAATAGTTTGCAATACATTTTGAGTCACTTCCTCAAGGTAGCGATTTTCATCACCGATTAATTGGGCCAACAGCCATAGATGCCGGCTGGCTTGAGAATTATAAGTATTCAGGTTTGGAATCAATTCCAGGCGAATGCGATTCCGAAAAAAAGTGGGGTCGCTGTTGGTCATATCCAGGCATGGCGTGATTTGATTTTCTGCACAATAAGCCAGGATTTCCTCGCGCTCTACCTCCAGCAGGGGGCGTACGATCGGGATCGTTTCGGAAAAATCTGAATTGTAAGCTCGGTAGGTCATGCCTTTAAGTCCACTGGCACCCGCGCCGCGCAAGATATGCATCAGAACCGTTTCTACCTGGTCATTCGCCTGGTGAGCAACCGCTAATGCCTGTGCTGATACCTGGCTGGCAGTTTCCATTAAGGCGTGATAGCGTAGGACGCGCGCACTTTCCTCAATCGATAATTTTTGTTCCAGCATAAAGGCATGAACATCCACCCGGCGAACCATGAAAGGAATCTGCCATTGCGTGCAATATCTTTCCACTATTTCAGATTCAGCGTTTGCTTCGGGCCGTAACTGATGATTAATGTGCATAGCAATTACAAAATAACCCAGACGTTTCATCAAATGAAGCAAACATAGGCTATCTGGCCCACCTGACACTCCCACCACCAGAGGTTTATCTTTTACCAGGCCGCATTCAATTTCAGAAACCCTGCCAAGTCTGATCAAATCCATAATGCGATTATAGCATTTGCAGTCGACTCTTATTAATCCTGCACAGTCGATTTTTATTAATCGTAAATTCACTTGCATCCCTCTTAAATTTATGCTAGACTTTTTATACTTGTCAGGAAGGTTATCCTATGCCAGAGAAAGTATTAATAGTCGACGATGATGTCGAAACCCTTCGCCTCGTGGGGTTAATGTTGCAGCGTCAGGGGTATGAGATCATAGCCGCCAATAATGGAGCACAAGCCATTGTGATGGCACAAAGTGCTCAGCCCGATCTTATCGTTCTTGACGTCATGATGCCGGATATGGATGGCTTTCAAGTCACCCATACTCTCCGCAATAATCCTGATACTGCTCTGGTTCCTATTTTAATGTTTACAGCGAAGAGTCAGGTGGATGATAAAGTCGCCGGTTATGACGCAGGAGTGGATGATTATTTGACCAAACCGGTTCACCCGGCTGAATTGGTCGCTCATATTAAGGCATTACTCTCTCGAAGCCATGCCCATCCAGCGCAACCTGCTCAGCCCACTGAAAAAGGTTTTATGGTGGGTACTATAGCCTGCCGTGGTGGTATTGGGGTTTCCACTTTGACTTTAAACCTGGCGAATAGTTATGCGCAGGCAAATAAAGGGGTTTCCATTATCGCTGCAGAGTTACGCGCTGGGCAGGGTACCTGGGGTTTTGAACTGGGGTTCAATAACCCTGAAGGTTTAAATTCACTATTAAAGCGAAAACCGTCCGAAATTACCAGTGATATCGTCAATAAAGCTCTGGTACCCACAGGATTTGGTGTAAAACTTTTGTTAGCACCTATTTATTCGAGTAATCTGGATTTTGCGACCCAGGCTACTTATTTATTAGCCATCACCGATGCGCTCTCAAAAATGGATGCAGTCATTTTTATGGATATTGGGACAAATTACCTGCCTGGTTTTGAAAAAATATGCCAGTACATGGATAATCTCTTAGTATTAGTAGAACCTCAATTACTCACCGTAAAACGGACAAAGATCCTTTTGGAACAATTGGAATCCTCCAACTCCACCGCTGGAAAAACCATTGATTTAATTCTTTACAACCGGGCGCGGTCGGATGTTCAAATGAATTCAAGCCAGGTATCCGAAGAGATGAACGGAATGCCTATATCAATTATGATCCCGCCCTCGCCTGAGTTAGCAAACCAGGCTTCTCAGCGTCACTTACCCATGATTAATCTGCAACCGGATGGTCTGGTAACACAGCAATTTAATCGCCTTTCAGACATTTTACACGAGCGGATCGAACAGAACAAATAATCCCATTGATTCGTTTTACATCGAACTGGCGCCGCGGCGCCCAAATTGGCGTTCCAATAAATCCACCGATAGGTGAATCATCGTTGGGCGCCCGTGCGGGCAGGTTCGCGGGGAAGAACAGGCTTCCAGGTCTTGAATCAACTTTTTCTGTTCTTCTGGGGAAAGAACTTGCCCGCCCTTTACCGCCATGCGCTTACAAATTCTGGCGGCCAAACGGGTCTCCAGTTCACCCGCGAGCGGAGTCTCATCCTCTTCAAAATCTTCAACCACAACCCGTACAGCCGCGACAGGATCTTTGCCGGTGAACATCTCAGGGATGGCGCGAATACGAAAAGAATGGCTGCCAAATTCCTCTACCAAAAAGCCTAATTTTTCAAGTACCGGTAAAGCCCCCTGCATTAAATTTTCTGAAGCTGGGGGCAGTTGAAATACAATTGGCTCCAGCAAAGCCTGTGAGGGAAAAGTATTCTTTTGTTGTCTGAATTTTTCGAAAAGCACCCGCTCATGTGCGGCATGTTGGTCGATCAGATACAGGCCGTCAGGCCCTTCTGCAACCAGATAGGTAGCTCCAATTTGCCCTACCCAGCGCAGCAAAGGGATTGAACCTGAAGGCAGGATTGGGCTTTGCACAGTTTGATCAGGTCGAATGTTTTCGGGGAATATCTGCGCTCCATTTTCAAAAGTTTTTGCCGGCGATTGGAAATCTTGGGTTGAATCAGTAAATGAAGATTTTCCCCAATCTAGCGGTTGATTATTCACTGCCGGGTCGAGCCGCCAGGTATTGATGCTTACTTGCGGCACAGGCGAAAATGCCAGCAGCGCCCTGCGTACTGCCCTTTGCAGCAGGGCGAACATTTGGTCCGGCTTGCGAAAACGCACTTCTGCCTTGGCTGGATGAACATTTACATCCACTTCTTCAGGTTCCAGTTCCAAGAAAAGAATCGCAATTGGATACCGTCCGACCATCAAAAAAGTTTGGTAAGCGCGCAATAATGCGCTAGCCAGAGTATTATCCTGGACCCAACGTCCATTGACAAAAAAGGTGATTTCTTTACGGTTGGAACGTGTTTGCGAAATGGGGCTGATATACCCGCCAATGTGCACACCTTCTTCAGAGAAATCAACTTCAAGCAGTTGTTTCCCAATCCCCACCCCGTAAAGCTGGATCAATACCTCTCTTCTATCCCCATTCCCGCTTGTATGTAAAATATCTTTTCCATCTTGAGTCAGTTGAAATGAACAATTTGGATAAGCCAGAGCATAACGGGTGACCAGTGTATCGATTTGCTGCCGTTCGGTTTGTTCTCTCTTGAGGAATTTTAAGCGAGCCGGTGTATTGTAAAATAAATCCTCCACCTGAACTACAGTACCGGTGGGCACACCGATTTCTTCAATTGCGGCAGTTTTTCCACCGTCAATTATGATCCTTCCCCCCTGAGTTTGATTCTCGACCCGAGAAGTCAGCGTAAAATGCGACACGGAGGCAATGGAAGCCAACGCCTCGCCACGGAAGCCAAGCGTACGAATATGGAAAAGATCGTCTGCATGGTTCAACTTGCTGGTCGCATGACGCGCGACTGCCAGTTCCAATTCAGGCGGTGTGATACCCGCACCGTCATCGCTGATTTCGATCAGTCGCTGCCCGGCTTGTACTACATGAATCGAAATTCGCCGCGCTCCGGCATCGATGGCATTTTCTAGTAACTCTTTTACGACCGAAGCGGGCCGTTCCACCACTTCACCGGCTGCAATTTGAGAAGCTACTTCATCAGGAAGAATATGAATGCTCATAGAATTAAATTATATCTTAGCTTGATTCTGCGCAGGCATGATTAATAAAGGTATACTTCAAACATGTTTTTTAAGGCACTCTTTTTTGATCTGGATGACACACTTTATCCCTCCACAAATGGTTTATGGGATGCTCTCCGTCATCGCATTGATCTATATATGATCGAAAAAATGAAATTACCTCCAGAAATCGTCCCCGATTTGCGCAAGGACCTCTTTCTCAAACACGGCACCACTTTGCGAGGCCTTGAAGAGGTCTTTCACATCAATCAACAAGATTTTCTTGATTACGTTCACGATGTTCCGCTGAAAGATTATTTGCTCCCCAATCCTGAATTATGCCAGATTTTGGCAGCTTATTCACAATACAAAGTGATTTTCACCAATGCTGATTCCAACCATGCTAACCGGGTAATCACTACGTTGGGGTTGGAAGGCTGTTTCGATCAGATAATCGACATACGTGATATCCACCCTTACTGTAAACCTCAGCATGAGGCATTTCTAAAAGCATTGCAATTGGCAAACATCCAAAATCCGCAGGATTGTGTCATGATTGATGACGCAGGACGAAATTTAATCACGGCTAAAGAATTCGGTATGTTCACCATTCAAATTGGAAATGCTGACCGCCTTCCAGAAATTGATGCAATGATCCCTTCATTGTTGGAATTACCGGAAATTATTCAAGGATGAATCATTGGGACTTGTTCCAAACTTGGGACCTTTAATTTGTAAATAAAAATAATAATTTCATAAATGATTAACGAATTCATGGTATTGTTCTTGAATATAATTATTAGCTATAGCAAGCGCAGGAGAGTATATGAATAAAACTGGTAGAAATATTCTTATTGCCTTTTTAGCATTATTTTTGTTAGCCGGTTCATTTTCAGGCGGGTTGCTGGTCGGATGGTTGATTCCCTCCAAAACCACGCTTGAGAATTCTCTGCAAGCAAATATTACTGCTACTTCCACTCCAAATTCGGAAAGCAGCACGTCAGCAAGCATCACCAAACTTTTCGCTCCGTTTTGGGAAACCTGGCAAATTGTCCACGATGAGTATGTCGACCAACCTGTGGATGATACAAAGTTGATGCAAGGTGCGATTCGAGGCATGCTCAATTCGTTAGGAGATGCACATACCGCTTATATGGATCCAACTGAATACCAAGATGCAGTGGCACCTCTTACCGGGGAGCAATACGAAGGAATCGGTGCCTATGTGGATGTAACCGGGAAGTATCTGACGATTGTCAGCCCAATGGTTGGTTCTCCGGCTGAAGCGGCCGGGCTTAGACCAGGTGATGAAATCGTCGCTGTCGATGGAAAGGATGTCACCGGGACTGACCCCAGTGTAGTTTTGAATTCGGTTAAAGGTCCAGCCGGAACTTCGGTAATCCTTACAATTCAGCGCCCCGGCAGCACCAGCACTTTTGACGTAAGCATTACCCGCGCAAAAGTTGCACCGGATAAAGTCACCGGAAAAATGCTGGATAATAATATCGCATACGTCGTCTTGCCTACCTTTGGAGATAACACAACCGCTGAACTGAAATCCACCCTGACGACGCTCATGGCTCAAAATCCAAAAGGGCTGATCCTGGATTTACGCGGCAACGGCGGCGGATACTTGAACACCGCAATCGAAGTCGTTTCACAATTTGTTGGTGACGGCGTGGTCATGTACGAGCAGGAAGGCGATGGAACCATGAATACCTACAATGCCATTCCTGGCGGCCTGGCAACTAAAATTCCACTGGTCGTTCTGGTCAATGCCGGGACTGCTTCAGCCGCAGAAATCACTGCCGGTGCCATTCAAGATTATGGTCGTGGAGTTCTCGTTGGCGTTACCACATATGGAAAGGGTTCTGTTCAAAACTGGGTCGCTTTGCAGGATAATCAGGGAGCTGTACGTGTAACCGTGGCGCGTTGGCTCACACCCAAAAAACGCCAGATTAATGGGGTTGGTCTGACTCCGGATTATGTGGTAGATTACACTACGGACCAGTATAAAAATGGCGTAACTGACCCACAATTAGCCAAAGCAGAAGAAATCATCCTGTCTCAGAAGTAACCTGTGTTATGATTGAGATGAAATGATTGTCAGACATGCAAAATGGACTTTCTTTATTTAATTGACAGTATTTCACGCAGAGGGTATAATCCCCTTTCGCTGATATTTGAACCTGGGAGAGGCAAGTTATGGACTCGATTGTTGTTGCGGATACAGACCGCGCAATGGAAATACGACCAAAAATGCAGTTAAGCGGTACAGTTTCAAAAATTAGACTGGCTGGAGCTGTGGTCGACGTCGGCTTAGGCAAACCAGCTGTCTTACATATCTCACAAATTATTTCACCGGACGACCAGCCGATAAAACGGGTGGAAGATGTTTTAAAAGAAGGCCAACAAATTGATGTTTGGGTGAAGAAGGTCGTTCGTAAAGACGAAGAAGAACGCATTGAATTGACCATGATCCGCCCGCTCGATCTCGAATGGCGTGATATTAAAGTGGGTAATGCTGTAAAAGGAAAAGTTGTACGCTTGGAGAAATTTGGCGCCTTCGTTGAAATTGGTGCTGAGCGCCCAGGGCTTATTCATATCAGCGAAATGGCTCACGGGTATGTTAAGCAGCCTTCCGATGTCGTCAAAGAAGGCGATGAAGTTGAAGTTCAAATTATTGACGTCAACCGCCGAAAAAAACAAATTAAATTGAGCATGAAAGCTCTCCAACCGGAACCGGAACCAGAGGTGAAGGAAAAACCAAAAGCTTTCCCGCAACCGAAATATGATGCGGGTCCAAAACGCGAGAAGAAAGTGGTTCGCAAACCTCGCCGCAAGGGTGAAGAAGATAACACTGCCCTGCTTGAGACAATCAATGAACCACCGGCTGAAAATGAACCTACCTTTATGGAAATCGCCATGCGCGAAGCCATGGAGAAAGCCAAAGACCGCAAAAAGAAAGCGGACGAGCGAAAGTCCAAAACGGTCTCAAAAGAACAGGAAGAACTGCTCTCTCGCACCCTCGAAAACAAAGTCCAAACCAATTAAGTACTCTCAAACCATCCCTTAAACAGGGATGGTTTTCTTTTGGAAGTTAATCAAGACTGTGCTAAACTGAGAGTAAGTCTTTATAAGGGTTATGTTATGCATGGGATGTGGGTGCGACAATCTGTTTTGTTTGCTGATTTTTGAGGAGGCGCCGGTGATCCGACCCTCCTCACTTCTTTTAATGATTCAGAGGAGCAACGAATGACAGCCAAGTATATCTTCTTTACCGGTGGTGTAGTCAGTTCAGTAGGTAAAGGTGTGACTGCTGCAGCAGTGGGGCGTCTTCTAAAACAGAGAGGGTTCAAAGTTGCTGTACAAAAACTCGACCCTTATATCAATGTCGATCCAGGCACTATGAGCCCTTATCAACATGGTGAAGTCTTCGTGTTGGACGACGGTGCCGAAACTGATTTGGATTTGGGTCATTATGAACGTTTTATCGATATCCGTCTCAACAAAGTATGCAACATCACCACGGGGCAGGTTTATGCGGAAGTGATCGGTCAGGAACGGCGTGGAGATTTCTTAGGCGGGACCATACAGGTAATTCCTCACATCACCAATGAAATAAAACGCCGGATTAGCCTTGTCGCCAAAACCACAGGTGCAGAAATTATTCTGGTCGAAGTAGGAGGCACAGTTGGAGATATCGAAAGTCTGCCATTTATTGAGGCGTTAAGGCAGTTACGTTCTGATTTGGGGCGGGAAAACACCGTTTTCGTTCATGTTACCTGGCTGCCCTACATTGGCGCTACAGAAGAGTTAAAAACCAAACCCACACAGCACTCCGTGCGTGAATTAAGATCTTACGGTATTTCACCGGATGTGATCGTCGCCCGCAGTGATTATCCAGTTGAAGAAAGTTTGCGTGACAAAATTGCCCAGTTTTGCGACGTGGAAAAACGCGCTGTCATTCCCATGGTTACTGCCCCTATCCTTTATGAAATTCCTCTTTTACTCGAAAAAGCAAAGGTCGGCGATTACTTGATGGAACGTCTAAATCTGACCGAACCTCATAACCCTGACTGGACTGCCTGGGAAAAGTTGGTCAAAGAAACAAAGAAAGAAAAACCCATCGTCAGTATTGCTCTCGTCGGAAAATACGTTGAACTGCATGACGCTTATATCAGTGTCCGCGAATCACTCAAACATGCAGCCCTCGCGCTAGGCGTAGAGCTTGATCTCAAATGGGTTCACTCCGCAGACCTCGAAAAAGGCCGCTGCCAGGAAATACTGGAACAGGTGAATGGTATCGTCGTCCCTGGCGGATTTGGCAGCCGCGGAATTGAAGGCAAGATTCTGGCCGCCCATTTTGCCCGTATCAATCAGGTGCCCTATTTCGGATTGTGTCTTGGCATGCAAATGATGGTGATCGAATTTGGCCGTGAAATTTTGGCTACTGAGGATGTAAATTCTTCAGAATTTGACCGCTCTACTGCTAATCCAGTCATCGACTTGATGCCAGACCAACAAGGGATCACTGAAAAAGGCGGCACCATGCGCTTAGGGCTTTATCCATGCAATTTGCAGCCGGGAACAATCGCCCGCAAAGCGTATGGGAAGGATTCTGTCGAAGAACGCCATCGCCATCGTTTTGAATTTAACAATAATTATCGGCAGTTATTTAGTGAAAAAGGGATGATTTTTTCAGGTCTCTCGCCTGATATTCGCCTGGTTGAAATCGCTGAACTGACGAATCATCCTTTCATGTTGGGAACGCAATTCCATCCCGAATTTCTTTCCCGGCCAACTCGCCCCCATCCTCTTTTTGTCGCGTTCATGCGGGCTGCCTGCATCAAAGCCGGGGTCAAGTTTAATGAACCGCCTGAAATTCTGGAACCCGAACACTCGTAAAAATTTCGTATAATTCTTGCCAATAAATTATCGCCGGCAAGGTGATGTTCGATTGCATTTTGAGGTAAAGGATTTGTGAAATCAAAACGAATATAAAAACGCAAAAGACATTTTCTATGTTGCTTAACGGTGGCTTTCGGTTTTTATTGCGAGAGTATCATTTATGCGGCTGATGCAATCAGCTCACTGGCCTTGATCCAGACCAGGTCAAACATCGTTTGGGTCAAGCGTCCGGTTTGCGTATTTTGCCGGCTGGGATGGTAAGACCCCAACAGCCACAAGGACCCCCGTTTTGCCTGGGCAAAAGCCATATGTCTGAAGGGCACGGCTGGGATTTCGATTTTTTGCAACCGGAAGATCCGCTGCATCGTATCATAGGCGATTTTTCCCAGCGCGACCACACCTTTTAAATTGGTTAACAACTCCATTTCACGTAATAAGAAAGGCAAACAGTTTTTCAACTCTTGAGGAGTGGGCTTGTTATCCGGGGGAGCGCAGCGGCCAACCGCTGTGATATAAACGTCTTTAAGTATCAACCCATCTTCCTGGCTGGTTGCCGCCGGTTGGTTGGCAAAACCTTGATGGAACAGCGCTCGGTAAAGGAATTTACCCGAATCGTCGCCTGTGAACATTCTGCCGGTACGGTTCGAACCATGCGCTCCCGGTGCCAGTCCAACCACCATAATGCGCGCGTCCTCGTCGCCAAAACCTGGTACCGGCTTCCCCCAATAAGGTAAATCACGGTAGGCGCGCCGCTTCACTCTGGCTACCTCTTCGCGGTAAGCCACCAGACGCGGACACAGGCGGCAAGCTTCCACTGTTTGGGTCAATTCCACAAAACCGGCTTGATTATCCATTTTGCCTGACTAAAGGATTAACATGGCATCGCCAAAAGAATAGAAGCTGTATTGTCGCTTCACGGCCTCGTTATAGGCCTTCAGAATGGCCTCACGGCTTGCAAATGCACTTACGAGCATAATAAGTGTCGATTGGGGTAAATGGAAGTTTGTGACCATTGCGTCCACGATGCGAAACTCAAACCCGGGCAAAATATACAGTCGTGTCGGGCCGCTGATCGGCACAACCTGATGAGGTGTTTTGCAGGTCGCCGCTGCGGATTCCAGCGTTCTCACACTTGTCGTACCCACTGCGATGACCCGTCCCCCATTTGCGCGCGTCCGGTTGATCTGATCTGCAGTCTCAGGGGTCACTTCACACCACTCTGAGTGAATCTGGTGCTCATTTGGGTCACCCTCCGTCACCGGAGCAAAAGTATCCAGACCTACGTGCAGGGTCACCCTGGCAAAACTGACTCCTTGCGCTACTAAACGCGCCATCAACTCTGGCGTAAAGTGCAGGCCAGCCGTTGGAGCAGCCGCCGAACCAGTCTGGGCAGCGTCGGCATACACGGTCTGGTAGCGATTCGGATCGCGTAATTTCTCATGAATGTAAGGTGGCAGCGGCATTTCACCCACTTCTGGCAGGATATTTTCCAATGGGGACGAAAACTGTACCACCCTATGGCTCCCATCCAACTCTTCGATCACTTCCGCTGTGGGTCCCCCTGTAATTAAAGCCGTGGAACCCGTTTTCATTTTCTTCCCACCTACCAGCACTTCCCATGTGTCAGGGGAGAGCCGTTTCAACAGCAATAATTCGACTTTGCCACCGCTGGGTTTGTGGGCAAAAATCCTTGCAGGGATGACCCTTGTTTGGTTGATCACCAGAAGATCGCCTGGTTTCAGGTAATTGCCAATATCCCTGAAAATGGCATCTTCGAGACCCACCTGCCCCCGGCGCATCACCATCAAACGGGACGTATCGCGGGGTTCAAGAGGCGTCTGAGCAATTCTCTCAGTCGGTAAATTGTAATTAAAATCTTCAGTTCGCATTTTGTACCCTGTCAAATATGATTAGCTCATATTGAGTTGAATATTTCTTCATTGTCCGGAAAACAATGGTTCAATAAAAATAGGTTTGACGGGACTCTTGTTTACTCAATCAAACGGGGTTGTTTTTCCTGGGTCACATACTTTTTACCCAGATGTTCGTACGCCTTTTGGGTGGCTACGCGCCCTTGCGGTGTGCGGTCAATGAAGCCCAACTGCAGTAGATATGGCTCGACAACATCCATGATCGTGTCCGGTTCTTCGCTGATCGAAGCTGCTATAGTCGAAAGACCGACCGGCCCCCCAGCATATTTATCGATGATTGTCAGCAGTACGCGCCGGTCCACATCATCCAGCCCCAGACCGTCTACTGCCAGGAGGTTGAGAGCTTCCTGTGCGCAGGCATAATCGATACAACCGCTGCCCCGTACCTGAGAATAATCACGCACCCGACGCAGCAGCCGTAATGCCACCCGCGGCGTACCCCGCGCGCGTCTGGCTATCTCGGCGATTCCATCCGTATCCGTCTCAATTTTCAGCAAGGAAGCTGCCCGCCGGACGATGTTTTGTATTGCTGTCTGGTCGTAATAATCCAAACGATACACGGCACCGAAACGCGCCCGCAGAGGTGAAGTAATTAATGCCAGACGGGTTGTCGCTCCAATTACTGTGAAATGCGGTAATTTAAGCCTGATGGAACGCGCTGACGGTCCTTTGCCAATGATGATATCCAGCGCATAATCCTCCATCGCCGGGTAAAGGATCTCCTCGATCGCCCGCCCCAGGCGGTGAATTTCATCGATGAATAAAACATCGCCTGCACGCAAATTGGTGAGGATGGCAGCCAGATCGCCGGCACGCTCTATAGCAGGGCCTGAGGTGATTTTTATATTCACCCCCATCTCATTTGCCAGTACATGGGCTAAAGTGGTCTTACCGAGCCCTGGAGGGCCGTAGAAAAGCACATGATCCAGAGGTTCTCCGCGCTGCCGGGCCGCTAAAATAAGAATTTCGAGATTCTCTTTGACCTGATCCTGCCCGATCAATTCTCGCAGCGAACCGGGTCGAAAGGATTGATCCAGATGGTCGTCCGGTTTTACTTCGGGGTCTGTAATTCGTTCAGATTCGCTCACCATAGTCATGATTATACACGCAACCATTCCAGAACGAAAACCATCTTCTTGACACGCCTATACGCATTTTTGCAAATTGATTATTGCACAATTTGTCATTCGGGCTATAATAATCAAAATTTCAAGGAGCACTTATGCAAAATGTATTTGTCTCGCATCATCCATTAATCGCGCACAAATTAGCTAAATTGCGTGATGTGGATACTGACCCCAGGAAATTTCGTGATCTTGTTCACGAAATCGCGATCCTCCTGGCTTACGAAGCCACCGCAGATATGCAAACAGAACCGACTGAAGTCCAAACACCATTGGCAAAAACAGTCGGTTCTGTCATTAACGACAAGATTGGCCTCGTCCCTATTCTGAGAGCCGGTCTGGGAATGGTTGAAGGGTTTCTCGAACTGATTCCCGGCTGTGAAGTCAGGCACATTGGCCTTTATCGGGATGAACACACGTTGAAACCAGTTGAATACTACAACAAGCTTCCAGCGCAACCCACAGTAACCATGTGCATGATCCTCGACCCTATGCTGGCTACTGGTGGTTCTGCCACTGCCACTGTCGCAGTTCTCAAACGCTGGGGAGTTAAGAATATCCGCTACGTTGGCCTCATTGGTGCTCCCGAAGGGATCAACCTGATGACCAAGCTGTATCCTGAGGTTCCGATCTATTTGGCGGCTGTAGATGACCACTTGAATGAGCGTGGTTATATCATCCCTGGCCTGGGGGATGCCGGTGATCGTCAATTCGGAACCGTATGAGATTTAAAGCAGAGACCCCGAAATAAATTCGGGGTCTCGTTTTTATATCGATCAGGGTCGTGCAGCTTCGACTATCTTGGTGAAGTCTACCACTTTCAAGCTGGCGCCACCGACCAGTGCGCCATCAATATCCGGTTGATGGAAGTATTCCGCCGCATTTGCAGCATTGACTGACCCGCCGTACAGGATACGTACGTTCTGGGCAACCGCAGATCCCCACAATTGGCTCATGGCCGGGCGAATGTTTTCTTTTAAGACTGCATTGGCACCATCCGAAGTCGCCGCTTTACCGGTGCCGATTGCCCAAATGGGTTCATAGGCAACCACAATCTGGGAAGCAATGGCTGCTTCAATTCCTTTGAAGTCTTCACTGATTTGACGGATTACTACAGCTTTAGTTTCGCCGGCTTCATATTGGGTGAGAGTCTCACCCACACAAACAATTGGGGTTAATCCAATTGCCAGGGCAGCCTTCACTTTTTTATTCACGGTCTCATCAGTTTCAGCAAAATATTGCCTCCGTTCTGAATGACCGATAATGACGTATTGGCAGAATTCTTTCACCATCTGAGGTGAAACCTCGCCAGTAAACGCACCGGAGGGTTCCCAGTGCATGTTTTGCGCTCCCAACCCTACACCCGAACCGCTCAATAGCCCGGAAAGGCTCATTAACGAAGTAAATGGGCTGCAAATCACCCGTTCCACTTCCTCGACAGCCTTTAGTCCAGGCAGCAACTCCTGAACCAATTCGACGGCCTGTGCGGCCGTTTTGTTCATTTTCCAGTTTCCCGCCACTAATGGTTTTCGCATAATTACCTCGTCAAATTAGATTGAATGGATACGATAAATCTGATCCAAACTGAGCAAATGAATTGAAAGAACTGATCGAATTATAGACGAAAAAAGGAACCTGGGGAAATTTGTTAATAAATATCTTGAGGATAATTATCAATCAGCGGCGCTTGTTGATTCGTGGGCTTTTTCTTTCGAAATCATTAACGCTCGTTCCATGGATTGGATAATGCTGGCGCCGGCTACCATAAAATAAGCCAGAGCGGTGACAATTTGCCAGGTTGGGAATGGAAACCGATGATAACGAAATAGATATAACGAAGAAATTAATATATATGATCCCATCAAGAATTCGATGGCTGTGATCGGTGAAATTGGTAAAGAATATCGGCTTTGTGCCCATTTTTCATGTGAATTTTTTACATTGTATTTTGGCGTCCTCTCGAATACCCCACTCTTCGAAGAGAACCCGCAAATTATCGCCCAAGTGCAATTGACCGAGATACCGATACCTAGCATGGTTAAAAAAGGTAATGTTGCCAGTCGTTTAAACAAACTGGGATTAAACTCCGTTTTAGCCAGCGAATACATCAATACAGGGCCTAACATCCCTGCCATTGTCCATCCGAACAAAGTTAAGAACTTTGGGGCTAAAAGTGAAATTGGAAAGGTAAGACCGATGGTTAAAATCATCGCTGCATAGGGCATGAATAGCATAAATAAGTGCAGTACTCCCATGACCTTCGTCCAAAAGGGAATATCTGCTCTGAGCAAAGTACCCAATAACTTTCGCGTCACCTGCATATTGCCTTTCACCCAGCGAACCTGCTGCTGCTTGAAGGCATCCATTTGGGCAGGAAGCTCTGACATCACCACGATATCAGGCGCATAAATGTATTTCCATCCAGCCATTTCGGTGCGGAAACTCAGATCGATATCTTCGGTCAAGGTGTCCCCTTGCCAGCCGCCGGCTGCTTCTACAGCGGCTTTCCGCCAGATACCCGCGGTGCCGTTAAACGACATCAACAACCCGGACCCGGCTCTGGCAGTTTGCTCAACAACAAAATGGGCATCCATCGCTTGACCGATCATATGGGTGATGAAATTGTAACGATTATTGAGATGACCCCAGCGAGTTTGCACAAACGCAACTTTTTCATCCTGAAAAAAGGGGACTACTTTACGCAGCCAGTCTGATTTTGGTAAAAAATCTGCGTCAAAGACGGCCACGAATTCACCTGAAGCCACCTTTAGCCCTTCTTCCAGCGCGCCTGCTTTATAACCTGTCCGGTCGCTGCGGTGTAGAAGTTGGATATTCTTCCCCTCTTCTTGAAACCGCAATACAAGGGTTTCCGCTACTTCCTTTGTCCCATCGGTCGAATCATCCAAAACTTGAATCTGTAATTTTCTAGACGGGTAATTTAAAGAAGTCATTGCCCGTAATAATCGCTCAACCATATATTGTTCATTGTAGAGGGGCAATTGAATGGTTACATTTGGCCAGGGCTGTTTCATCTCTGGAGTGTGAACGCCCCAAACTTTTTTTCGATTGATAATATATAAAATACTTAAGGTTAAACTATTCAAACTAAAAACGAACAATAACACCAAACCAATCGTGTAAAGGATCTTTAAAGCAAGTATTAACACAGTGAATTTCTTCTCTCTTTGTTCCGTTTACAGTTTATCTTTGATTTCAGACCTATAAATATATCAAACTTGCCTTAGAAAATGATTAATTTTGTTCCCAATAACAACCCTTTATAACTAAACTGCCTGTTGTTAACTCGTTGAATTACGTTGACGAAGCCAACTGAAACAAGTATGATACTTTTGCCAGGTTGACCAGAGGATCGCGAGGTTGGAGGATCGCAAGATTTCTCTTTCTTCGAGGAAAGTCCGCGCTCCACAGGGCAGGCTGTCGGGTAACTCCCGGGGCGGGGATTCTTCGGAAGAACCCACCAGATCGGGCCACAGAAATAATCCGCCCGCAAGGGTAAGGGTGAAAAGGCGGTGTAAGAGACCACCGGCGTCTGCAGTAATGCAGCGGCCAGGCAACCCTCAGCCGGAGCAAGGTCAAGCAGGGACAAAGATCGCCTCGTGTGATCGGGAAGCGGCTCGCTTTCCTTGAGTCCCGGGTAGACCGCTTGAGCGCAGTGGTAACGCTGCGCCTAGATAGATGATTCTCCCTTCAAACGCCGTGCTCAGGCATACCCGTTTGATCGACAGAACGCGGCTTATCGGTCGACCTGGCAACTCGTTCATACAGCAGACCGGGAACAATCCCGGTCTGCTCCTTTTTATTTTGCCGTTGATTTTTCTGGAATAGCTTCTGGCTTCTCTTCATACAGCCACATATGGTCGGTGTCGCGCTTCTTCTTGTCAGGATCACACATTTGAATCAAAGAGCAATGCTCGCACGAAGATTGCCCCGGATCATAGGTTCTTATCAAACCGCTGCGCCTTAAATGATCCATCATCTCTAAAACCATCGCTGGGCTCGTATTCAATCTTTTTGCCAGGGCGCCAGTATCGAAACTGCCGCCTTCGCGGATTAAACGTAATAGTTCTTCAAGCATCTGAGATCACCTAGACCAGTAGTGCGATATGATAAACAATCATTCCCATTGAAGTCGATAAGACCAGGAACATGAGAACGCTGAAAGCCGTCCAGCGGAAGGAATTGGTTTCTTGTTTGATGATCGCCACAGTTGCCAGGCATGGAATAAACAACATTGTAACAACCAGGAATGAAATTGCTGAAGCGCCGCTGAATGAGGAACCCAGGATCGCTGCCAAACCCGAATTAGCGGATGTGCCGAATAAAACCCCCAGAGTAGCAATGGCATTTTCCTTGGCCGGGAAGGAGCTGATCAGCGCCACAGTCAACCGCCAATCAAACCCCATTAATTTACCTACTGGAGAAAGCCATTTTCCAAAAATCGCCAGATAACTTGTATTCAAATTGCCATAGGGCAGGTACGAAAGTCCCCAGATGATTACGGAAGCTACTAATATAGTCGTACCGGCTTTCTTTAGAAACGATCCTGAGCGCTGCCAGACCAGCAAGCCTACAGTACGAATATTTGGGATATGGTACAAGGGCATTTCCATAATAAATGCGGAGCGCTCCCCTTTAAAGATGATCTTATTTAGCAAAACTCCCAAAACCACCAACAAAAAAATGGAGAAAAGAATCAATCCCCATGAGACGAGAAAAGCTTGCTTGCCAAAAAAGGTAGGCGCCAGGAATGCGATTACCGCCATCCTGGCAGTGCAAGGGACCAGCGGAGCGATCAGGATGGTTAAGATGCGTGCCGGTTTTGAGTCGATCACCCGCGTGCCCATAATGGCTGGAACATTACAGCCAAACCCCAGAAATAATGGCAAAAAGGACTTTCCATGCAGACCCATCATGTGCATGATGTTATCCATTACATAAGCCGCTCTAGCCATGTAGCCAACATCTTCCAAAAATCCAAAGGATGCAAAAAAGATAATCAGAATTGGCAGGAAGGTAATTACCGACCCTACTCCACCGATGATTCCATTCACAAATAAGGAGCGCAGCCAGGCTGGTGATGACACCATTGCAGCACTCACCAAATTACCCAGACGAGATACAAACTGAGTATCCAACCAGGCTTGCGCAGGCGATCCAATCGTGAAAGTCAGCCAAAATACCAGGCCCAGTATTCCAGCCAGGACGAACAGCCCCCATACCGGATGTGTAGCGACTCGATCCAGACGTTCGGTAATACTGATCTGCCCCATCTTTGGTTTTTCGACGGTTTTTTGCACGATTTCGCTGATCCAGTTATAACGTCCCGAAGCTACCGCGACCATTGCGTCATCGTGTTTTAGCAAAATGGCGTGTACTTTTTGCCAGATCTCATCGGGTAGGAGCGCTTTCATCATTTTGGTGATTTCAGTGTCGCCTTCCAGTAACTTTAGCGCTACCCACCTGCTGGGATATCCTGGTGGCTGATGGAGCTGAAAGCTGTGAGAAAATCGGGTTTCAGTAGACCTTTCCGGGTCAAACCTGACGAAATTAGCATGCCTGTCATGTATCGATCTGCCTTGTATTCGCTGTTCTCTGGCAAGTGACCGCATTTCGTGCCTGTACCGGTGATGCAGATGGGCAATATCCCCTCGAAAATCAGCCCCCGCTTCAAAACCGCCTGCGCGGCCGGCTTCGCTTTCGATCTGGAAGTGATGTTCATGCACTTGGTGACCAAAATTTCCGCCATTAGCAATTGGCTCGTGTGGAATACCAAAGAAGGCGTATGTCCGACTACGGTGATGCACGGGATTGTGCCCATGATGCCACCCGCGCAGTTCAAACCGGTAGTTCATTGGCACATAGTCCCCGATCAAGGCTTCTACTTCATCGATCGCTTGAGATACGTCCACTCGAATTTCTGGAATGTTCGGTTCAGCAGATAAATGGTGGTCTTCCATCACTTTATCAACCATCTGCAGCAGCTCGCGAACGCCTAACGCTTTGGTGGCAGTTATCGGAATTACAGGTAAATTGAGCGCCTTGCTCAAAGCGACGGTATCCACCGTCATGCCTTCTTGTTTGGCAACATCCATCATATTCAAGGCAACGACAACAGGCGCAGGCAAACAAACCAATTCAGAAACCAGATATAGGCTCCGTTCCAGGTTAGCTGCACTGACTACGGCAATCACAACATCCGGTTTTTCGGTAAGGATAAATTCACGCGCAATCACCTCTTCAGGCGAGTTGGCAGTGAGGCTGTAGGTTCCTGGTAGATCAACCAGGTGATAAGTTTTTGAATCAAGGGTGAATGTTCCACTGCGTTGTTCTACCGTCTTTCCCGGCCAATTCCCCACATGCTGATTGAGACCGGTTAACAAATTGAAGAGGGTAGATTTACCCATGTTCGGTTGACCAGCGAGTGCAATGATTGGAATTTTCTTTCCATCAACAGGTTCGAGAAGTAACACCTCTGATGGACCGCTGGAGTGACAATCGTTCATTATTCTTCCTTTTGTACGAATATTTTGGCTGCTTCTCCCCGCCCCAAAGCAATTCGAGTTCCTCTTACGTTCACGATCATCGGTCCGAAACCATAATTTTGCACAATTTCAATGCCAATTCCCGGAGTAAATCCAAGGGAGGTCAATCTGCGGTTTAGCTCGTTCCCCTCACACAATGAATCCAGAATCACGTTTGTTCCAGTAGGTATTTCAGAGAGGAAAGATTGGTCCGCATTATTTGGCATGATTACCTCCGCAAAGAATTGATATAATCAATATCAGTGAATAATTTTTGTCTTAGTTAGTATATGCTAATATCTATTATTAATCAAGCATATTATTAACTTTTACTATATTTTTACAAATAAGAGAAAAATGGCAGATCAAATTATCAAGCACAGTCAAACCATAGAAGATTATTTATCCCTGATCTATGTGATCGAGAGAGACGGCGAACCGGTTGTCGGCGCCCGCCTGGCAGAGATTCTCAAGGTTTCACCGCCGACAGTCACCAATACTCTCAAGCGAATGGTTCGTGATGGCTTGATCACCATGCAAGAAAACGGTACTCATTTAACCGATTCGGGATGGGATGCTGCCCGGTTAATCATGCGAAAACACATGCTCATGGAATGGATGATGCTGCGTATGCTTCCCTGGTCAAAGTTACATTCTGAGGCGCACAATTTGGAACACGCCATTTCCTTTGAAGCGGAAAATGCACTTTATGAAGAATTGGGGCATCCCCAAACATGCCCTCACGGCAACCCGCTTCCGGGATGCGAAGATGCAGTAGTCAATTGGATCCCGCTTACAAGCATTCCTTTAGGCAAAGAAGTGATCGTCCGCCGGGTTCATGAACTGGCCGAAGAGAATTCAGAATTAATGGATTTTCTGGAGAGAAAAGAAATCATGATCGGGAAAAAGATTATCTTGACAGAAATACTCCCGTTCAACCATACACTGACCATCGCTGTGAACGGCTCACCTGTCACGTTGGGGTTCACAGTCGCTCGCTATATTTTTGTAGAAACAGAAAACTAATTCTTCTCCAGGAAAATAATGCTACCCGTAAAAAAATCAAATTGCCACTTGTATGAGTGGCAATTTCTTATTCTCGAATGGATAAACAAGGGTTCCTAATTATTTATCCGGGTAAATCCTTACTTCCACTGTCAAGTTGCAGAAGGGTTTCTCTATTTTTTTTGGACTCCATATCGCTCGAGCTCAAACGGTAAGCCAAAGAGGAAATTGCCTGACTGGTTGGCGTTTTCGGAAATGTCGTCAAATAAGGAATTCCTTGATTGAGTGATTTCACCATACCCCGGCTATCATAAGGAATTTCAGCCAGCGGTTGTTTTTTCAAACCCGTGGCAATCTTTTCAATCGCAAGTGTGCTCGATGGAATGATATTATTGACAACCAGCAAGGTTTTCCCGGATGGGAAACCTAACTCATCGAATACTTTCATCGCCTGATAAGAAGCATTCACGGACGCCAGCTCTGGTGCTAAAACCAGTAAAATGATGTCGGCCCTTTCCAGTATCGTCAATGTCGGATCGGAAAAATGGTTGCCTGCATCAATGATTAGATAAGGGGTTAAGGTTTGCACGATTGGCCACACCAGATCAATCGTATGGGTATTGATCAGCTCTGCTTCTTCGACGGTCAATGCGGCAGGCATGAGGCTTACGCCCGATTCGTGCTTGATGAGCATACTGCGCAAAATACTCTCATCTACGGTTTTTTCCGTCCAATCCGTTAATGTAGAGAGTGTGGTCACCGGTTTCAGATTCATCATCAACCCGCATTGGCCCACTCCAATCACCATATCCCATAAACAGGTTTCAATACCCCATAAATGTGAGATTGCCATGGCAAGATTTACCGAGAGTGTGCTTACCCCTACCCCTCCCCGCAAAGAAAACACGGCAATAGATCGAGCTGAGATTTCTGTAATCGAAGCATCGGAAACATGTTTTCTGGCTAAAAGAGCTTTGACTCGTAACTCTAATTCTGTCAGACTGGCTGATTTTCCCAAATAGTCATCCGCGCCAGCTTCTAGACCTTCGATTTTATCTCTTGTATCCAAATGGCTGGTTAATAAAATGATGGGAATTTTTTGGGTTTGAACTTGCCCACGTACCCGGCGGATGAATTCATATCCATCCATTTGGGGCATCACGACATCCAATAAAATCAAATCGGGTTTGATGGGGACATTCGAAAGCCAATTTAGCGCTGTGACTGGATTGTTGTACGCTGTTACGTCATACCCCAACCGAATCAGCACAGCCTTTATTTTATATAAAGTGATATCGCTATCTTCTACAATTAAAATATGATCTTTTTCTTCAGGCATCTACTTTACCCATTAATTCTACTAGTAAAACCTTTATAATTTCGCTGTGAAGAATTCTTCGACCTGTCGATAAACCTCTTTTAACTTGATAATAAGTCGATCAGCTTCAATTAGATTTCCTTGTCGGAGAGCTTCTTCGATATCCTTACAATAATCGGTAATTCCTGTAACACCTAATTGGCCGCTGCTACCTTTCAAACTGTGGATATGTACTTTAAGTGCATCAATCTTCCCATCGCGAATTTCGTTGTTGATATCAGCAACCAGCTTTGGTGTTTGTTTTAAATATAGCACGATAAGTTCTTTTTCCAAACTATCACCATCTTCCCCCATAAACCTCTTAAACTCATCCATAACGCTATCATCAACATATAAGGAGTGAAGTGTTAATTTAGTATCGAGTAGCGCATTCATATTCTCTCTTTTCTACTTACCTGGAAAAACGAAAACTTTTCATTATTCTTGGTACTTTTTTAGACTTCTTCTTTAATAATTTCCTCGTACTGTTCTGAAATTACTTTTTTTTCATTCGCCAATAAATTATCGAAACAGGAACCTGGCTTTGGTAAATTATTGGTTACCAGATTAGTATTATCTAAGTTATATTTTAACATAAAAAACGCATAAAACTCACAACGGTTTTGTTAGGTGAGTTAGATTTGAGTTTAGTGTTTAGAATGAAATATTGTTTAATTTGCTGAAAATAAGCCGAAAATTGCTGCTCCACCCAGAGCAAAAGCGAGCATTTTTAAACATTTTCCCAACCATACCCAAAGTAAAAAACGCCACATTGGCATTTTTAATACACCAGCAGCCATTCCAGCTACATCAAATAAGGGGTTTGGAATTAGCGCAAGTAAAAAGATAGTCACATCCCCATACTTAAGCATCCAGTTATTGATTCGGTCATACCATTTCTTGTTCTCTACGACCCCCTGACCGCTGAAACCTACTAGATAGCCAGATAGTTCTCCCAGAGTCGCACCACTCCCCGCCGCTAAAGCAACCCAATAAGGGTTGAAGATCGCGCCCATTGCTGATGTAAAAAGAACTCCCGGCACGGGTAGAATTAAAGTCGCATTCGAGAGTAATGAGACAAGAAATATTCCCGGATAACCCAGCGCCTGCAATTTGGAAACCTGATTGCGGTAAATATATAAAACTGTAGTGATAGCAATGACAAGAATTAATGACAATACCCGGACGAGATTACGCTTCCAGCCGCTTTTCATGCTTCTTCTTTTTGTTCTTCTTTAAGAAGTGCTTCAATTCTGGCAATGACCATATCCATCGCGACTTCGTTGAGGCCGCCCTCCGGAATGATAATATCTGCATAGCGTTTGGAAGGCTCAACAAATTCCAGATGCATGGGTCGAACTGTGCTCAAGTATTGCGTGATGACCGTTTCGGTTGTCCGGCCTCGCTCCGTAATATCCCTTTGCAATCTGCGGATAAATCTCAAATCCGGATCAGTATCGACAAATATTTTTACATCAAACAGCTCTCTCAACTTCTTTTCCGCAAATATCAAAATACCTTCAACCAGAATCACCCGCCTTGGTTTTACCGGGATCGTTTCTCCGGTCCGGCTGTGATGAGTGAAATCATAAATTGGGAGCTGAATGGTTTCCCATTTTTTCAAATGTTCGATATGTTCAACCAATAAATCCGATTCTAATGAGTCCGGATGGTCAAAATTGATGGCAATGCGTTGATTTAATGGCAGGCTCGTTAAATCTCGATAATAAGCATCTTGCGGGAGGTAGGCAATTCGTTGGCGGCCGACGCGGTTTAAAACAATATTCGCGACAGTGGTTTTCCCTGAACCTGAACCCCCAGCAATACCGATTACTAATGGGGTAAGTTTACTGGACATGCTCCCATTATACATGAGGGTGACAAATCCCCCTACCCTTTTCCTGGAAAACCATAATTAATGGGTTTTTCCGCTATAATTCAGTTATGACAACCCCTACTCCTCTCCAGATTTTAATCATCGTCATGGTAGTCATCGGGTTGATGGTCGCAATGCGTCTGATTCAACCCAAATTATCCCCATCAGAAAAATATCTGCTGCATATAATTCAACACAAAAGTCCCCAAATGGATAATATCCATTTGTTCATGTGGATAAAGATGGTCATTCACCCTGTCGAAACGCTTGATGACCTCGAATATCAAAGAACTTATCTGGAAGATTCACAACAATTCAAAATGTTGAGCGAGCAAATGTACGGATTTGGCGCTTTTGCCCTTTTCCCCTTCTTTGGTTTTGAAGCCGCCAATTGGAAAATGGACCCCAGCATAGAGAACCCCTTGATGCTGCGGTTAGCCGCAGTAGATGTGATTCGCCGCTACCCGCACACAGCTGAAGTGATTGAGGAATTCTTGATCCATTCCCCGGATACAGCTTCAACAGAGTATTTCAACAAGAATCAAAAAATATTCCGTCCGGCCGTAGATTACCGCGCTCGATATGCGTATAACCTGTATCGAATACTTTCAATCATCATCAATACTTCGCGAAATGAATGGTGGCCTGGAACCAGCCCGGATGTTCGTGAATGGGCTGAATCCATTTTCAACCGATTACCAAAATCGTTTACTGGAATGGACTTTTCAATTCTCAATTTTGGGTCCATTTCTCCAATAAATAAAAAAACGCCTGACGAATCTGGAACAAATCAATAATTAGCCGCGTCTATGCTTCATAAACTCGATGATATGATCGAGCCTTTTGGAGTTTTGTTGTTTGAATCTCCAAACATCATTAGGCAAAGGATAATTATGCAAAAGAATCGTTCCTTTTCGATATTTATTTTGATCATTTTTTGCGCATCAATACTTGCAGCTTGTTCGCAAACTTCCACTTTTACCCAGAGTCAAGCTGCGACGGCCGCTGCTGCTACGCTCGCAGCCATGTTTCCCAGTGCGACCGCTGGTCCATTGATCGTCACGGCGACCCCGGGACTGAGTACCGCAACTTCTACATCCGCCCCAACCCAGATTTCGACTTCTGTGTCCACAGCTTTACCGTCCCAGCCCACCCGTATCAACTTTGCCCAAGGTGCGACATTTGGCGTCGTTCAGGGAGACCTGCAAACCGGTATGAGCGAGAGCTTTGTGCTCAACGTTGCCCAGGGGCAGCCTTTGTTAATCAATTTAAGCGATCTGAATAATGATATGTATTTCTCTGTCAGTGGTAATGATGGAACAGTCCTTATACCTGCCTCCAATCAATTAAGTTCCTGGCAGTCCGAAGTTTCCTCTCATCAAGATTACATCATCAAGGTTTTTGCGGGAGCGAGTAAAGAAAATTTTGAGCTTTCTGCTGAGATTCCCAGTCGAATTACTTTCGCCAAAGGAGCCATCTCAGCCGCTGTTTCTGGCTCAACCGTTAACGGTTATGCAGTTAGTTATGTGCTCTCTGCCGCCAAGAACCAAACCATGTCAGTCACCCTGACTGTGCCCTCAAATGCTGCTGCATTAACTGTGTATGGATACAGCGACGGTCAACCCTATCTACGCTCCACAGTCGGCTCGAGCTCTTTTTCAATGGTGCTCCCCTCAACTCAAGATTACATCATAAAAGTAGTTCCAACCGGATCTGCGGTCGTCCAGTACTCAATGACCCTGATAATTAAATAAGCAACTTCGTGCCTAACGAAAGAGGTCCAGGAAAATCCTGAGCCTCTTTCTGTCTTACTGGCACCACTCTTAAATTAAAGAGCCACCGGTGGGAGTCGAACCCGCGACCCGCCGCTTACGAAGCGGCTGCTCTACCAACTGAGCTACGGTGGCGTATAATTCATTGAAATAATCAAATGACGGCGCAAATTATATCAGTACCCACTATTTAAAGGCAAGGATATCTCATTGAATATTGCGATGCTTTCTTATCACACCTGTCCCCTGGCCACTTTAGGCGGTAAAGACACTGGCGGCATGAACGTATACGTCGCTGAACTCACCCGCTATTTGGGACAATTGGGCATTCATGTGGATGTATTCACCCGTTCCCAGGACGAGCATGTACCGCATGTGGTCCACAGGCTGGGTTATGGTAATCGTGTCGTGCATATTCCCGCCGGGCCGGAACACCCCATGCCCAAGCCGGAGTTGGCAGGTTATATTCCCGATTTCGCCGAAGGTGTGCGCCGCTTTTCTGCCGAAAAGGGGATCCACTACGACCTGATTCACAGCCATTATTGGATGTCAGGAATTGCAGCCGAAACCCTGAAACAAAATTGGCAAGTTCCTGTCTTGCAGATGTTTCACACTCTCGGGTTGATGAAGAACAGCATCGCCCAATCTCCCCGCGAAATGGAAGGCGCTTATCGGATTGAGGGTGAAAAACGCGTCATGAGTATGGCAGATAAAATCGTTGCGGCTACCCCGGCGGAGGTGAACCAATTGGAGCAGCTTTACGGAGTAGAAGCCGGTCGGATCGTCACCATTCCCCCTGGTGTCGATACTGCCCGGTTTTATCCCATCCCCCAGGACGAAGCCAAGGAAGCTATCGCCATCCCTTGCAAAAGTCGTTTACTATTGTTTGTCGGCCGCATCGAACCACTGAAAGGGCTGCCAAATCTCATCCGTGCTTTGGATCAAATTCGCAAAAGAAATCCCTGCCTGGAGAATTGCTACTGTCTGGTAGTAATTGGCGGCGACCCGGATGCGAATGCTGATACGATGACAGAGGAAATGGCACATGTAAAGTCATTGAGCAGAGAACTGGGCATGGATAATCTTGTAATCTTTCTGGGCAAAAAATCTCAAGATACGCTGCCCTATTACTATTCGGCTGCTGATGTGTTAGTAATGCCTTCATACTATGAATCATTTGGCATGGTTGCCCTGGAAGCCATGGCGTGCGGGACACCCGTGATTGCTTCACAGGTTGGCGGGTTGCCATTTCTGGTGCAAAATGGAATCACCGGATTCGTCGTCCCTGGCGGTAACCCCGAAGCGCTTGTAAAGCCCTTGACCGAGTTGATGAGTAATCCAGAGCTGCGTTCCCAAATGGGAAAACGGGCAGCCAGTTACGCCGAGAATTATTCATGGAGTGTAATTTCAAGGCGTATTGCCGAAGTCTATGCAGATATGCTCAAAATAGCTTAGAAAGCCATGGCTACAAACATCACACCTGCAAAAATAGTGATCGCATAATAAATACGGCTGGAATAATCATGACTGCGAAATAGGATCAAGAATAAAGCGGCGATTCCAGCTGACCCGACCAGATATCGGAAAGCTTCATATCCAAAATTGATTATTGGCGGCCAATCCAGTAATAATGTATACCCTGTTTGATAAATCTTTCCCAGCCAACAGACTAGAAGAACCGCCATCATCGAACGAACGCCAATCGGGAAAACCTTTTTCCATAGCACAACCGTCATGATGACAGCCATTACCCAAAAGATAATAGCGGCACCTTGAAAAAGCTGGAATCCGCTCAAATCTGCAGTAAACCAGATCACCTGCCAAAAAAACAGGCCTGCCGCCATTCCATGCCAGCCCCTGCGCGGTTCGGATGTTCCTGATTGGATGGTTCTTTGGAATTCAAAACTGGCAATTGCCAGGAGCAAGAATATATAAATCAGCTTGCCCGGCCGCTGAAAAAACTGGGTCACCGGCAAAACTAACAGAGAAGTGATCGCATAAAAAAGGATCAACTTGATGGCGTTCAGGATTCCATCTGAAATTTTGCTGATAGACTCGCTAGATAAATGATTCATTTTCCATTCATACTTTCTAACTTGGATGGATAGACATTTGAAGTAATCGTTATTATTTTAACAGCATTTACTAATTCAAGAACTTTTTCTGCCAGTCTTCTTTTGAAGCACATCCCCGCTGGTTACAGATTGTTTTCCGAAACGTTCATGAATTTCATCCAGTGCGGTTAGCAAACGGTGTTCTTTCTCATTTGGAGTATCGAAGAGACTCATTTGATGGCTGCTTGTACTTAATATAGCAACTCCCACACCGATGAGGCGGATCAGTTGCTCGCCGTCCCAGTTATCCCGGAAGAGTTTCAGCGCGTTCTCATAGATCACCCCATCCTGATCGGTGGGTTGTAAAAGAGAAATTTGATGTGTGAAAGTAGAAAAATCCGACCAGCGTAATTTGATGCGCACCACCTTACCAATTACATGGTTTTGCCTTAACCTGAAACCAACTTTTTGAGAAAGAGCTTTAAAAGTTTGCTGCAGTTGTTCGAGTTCATTAGTATCCCTGTCGAATGTGGTCTCCTAACTGATGGATTTCATTTCATATTCGACGGTTACCGGTCGGTCATCGATGCCGCGGGCATGGGCAGCCAGCTCCGCACCATATTTACCAAAGTGCAATTCTAGCTGGGATGCTGGGTACGAAACCAGATCAGCGATAGTCTTAATTCCAAGTTTATTTAACTCTTCTTCGGTTTTTGGACCGATCCCCCACATGGCTTTCACAGGCAAAGGAGCCAGAAATTCTGCTTCCTTACCTGCGGGAACAATTAATATCGCCCGCGGATAAGTGTTTCCGCGGTTCCTGGATTTACCGGTATCGGTAGCGATCTTGGCGACCAATTTATTCGAGGCTCCTCCCAAAGAGCAAGGCAAATGGGTTTCCTCCTGGACGCGCTTTTGGAGGTCGCGGGCAATGGTTTCCATTTCTTGAGGCAGATCCGACACATCCAAAAAAGCTTCGTCAATAGAAACCTGCTCTACTAATGGAGTTAACTGTCCAATAATAGCCATCACTTTCTCGGATTGAACACCGTAATCTCCATGATGGCCGGAAATTATGATTAACTCAGGGCAAAGTTTTAATGCCTGGCCGGTAGGCATTGCCGAATGCACGCCTTTTTGCCTGGCAGCGTATGAACAAGAGGCGATCACACCTCGTCTGCCCGCTTCTCCGCCGACAGCAAATGTCTTTCCAGCCAGCGAGGGATCCTTTAACTCTTCACAGGCACAAAAGAAAGCATCCAGGTCTAAATGCAGGATTTTTCTGGTCGGCATGCGGTTGACCTTCCTCCATGAAAACAGTCATTGGATCCATTCATCAAAAAGTCAGAAGCATTCGAAATCGCTTCTGACCATTTACGCAGCTCACTTCATTCCGACATTGCCGCTTTTAATTCTAGGATAGTCGGGATTTCGCTTGGATCTGTTTCATTTGCCATTGCCAAATAATATGCCGCATAATCACCAAATTGAACTGCCTGCCAGATTTGCTCCATCCGTGACTTTCCCGCAGCCAGATAGCTATCGGTCACGATCCCTTCTTCCATCATGGTTCTTTGAGTCAGTTCAAAACGTAATTTATTTCGCGGAAAATCGGATTCAGAACGGATGAAGAATGCGATGGCTTTCGTGAGTATTTCTTGCGGGTAACCGATACCTGCCAGAGTATTATGGTTCGCTTCTGGCAAAACTTCAAATGCAGCAATTGTCTTCGCCACTTCATTCACTTGAGTCTTCCATCGCCGTGCCACAGGAGCCATATGACCGGCCGAGAAGAATATGGGGTAACGACCCACTAACTGCCCTGCCAGCCGTTTGGCGGGATTTTTACGCAAGGGGATTTCAGCATTGACGCCGTTACGCTGCTCTTTCATTGCATTGACAGCGGCTCCGACATCCTTATCCATATCAGCGATCAAACCTAACCGTGTGATTAAAGCCAACATCAACCCATACGAGAATCCCACCGCAGCACGAGGTTGACCCTCGTGATTAAAAGTCCAGGCTGGCAAACCGTACTTTTGAGCCCTTTCTAGCAGCTTTCCGCCGGTCGAAATCGTGACGATCTGGCAATGCGCCCTCACAGCCGCGTCAAATACAGAAAGCGTTTCTTCTGTATCACCTGAATGGGAGGAGAGAATCGCTAAAGTTTCGCGACCCTTAGCCCAGGCAGGTAATTCGTAATTACGGTGCACAATAACTGGAACCGGGCAAAGAGGCGAAACTGTAGCTGCCAACAAATCCGCTCCAATTGCAGACCCGCCCATTCCAGCAATAATCACCGAATGGATTTCACCCATTTGCGGTAGTTCTAAGCGAAAACCTAGCTTCCAGGCTTCTTGCAGCTGTTCGGGTAACCCATCGATCTGTGCCAGCATTTTTCCCGGATCAACGGATGTAAAGTTCCTGTACTCATCCAAATTCATTGAGTTGTCCTTTTTGAACGAGAATCATATTCTCGCTGGATAAGTATTCTCCCCAGCACTATCAGTTGCTCTCGATCGTCATTCGCCTTGCACAGGCTTTATTTTAATTTTTTGACCAGTTCAATGAACTCATCCCACTCTTCTTGAAAGAAATGGACAGTAACGTTATTCAGCTCAAGGTGGTAGGTTACTTCACTGTCGGGTTCTACCGCCGACCAAACAGCATAATTCTCTGTTTCAGCAATTGTATTCGTAGTTAATTCCTTATCTTCAGCCATTTCAAATCTCCTCTTATTTTTTCTTCAAATCAAGACTTTTAAAACGCTTATTTACCAATCTATTCCAGATTTCTTTAATTAGCGACCAAAATGCCCTTAATTTTCTCCAGCCATTGATGAATATTTCCCTCAATGGCGGAGCCGGTTCTGGAAATTTCAGATCATCCCAGGGATTAATATCCATCAGTTTATGGGTAATATAATGCAAAAACAACTTCAGTGAAGCCAGTACGGGTGCAGCCAATAGGACTCCGATGATCCCAATCAGGTTTGCTGCAACGATTACCGTCACCAAGACCGCCGCGGGATGAACCGAAAGTGCGTTTGCCATCACCCGCGGAGTGACAAAATTATCGATGATCGCATCAATGAGTAAAGCACAAACCACGATCAGAATGGCATATGGGAGAGGGGCTAGACCAAACACCGTTGTCCCCTGGAAAAATGCTACAAGTCCATAAGTTGTCCAGGCTACAAGTGGTCCAATGTAAGGGATAAATCTGGCCAGGCCAGCCAAAACTGCCAGGGCTAAGAAGTACTTCACACCGAGGGCTCCCTGCCAAATCGTATAAACAAAATAGGTCAAAACGAAAACGATCAATTGACCGCGAAGAAAAGCTCCCCAAATCTTGGAGAGGTGCAATTTCATCATATCGAAATCATTTTGGTATTTCGGAATATTCAAATTAAACAAATTTGAACGCAATCCACTCGTTTCAACTGAGAAGAAATATGAAACCAAAAGGGTGAACACAGCCCACATAACTGTACTGACTGCCCCTGAAGCAATATTTCCTAAAATGGTTCCTAGAGAGGCAAGAATCGGAGTAATGATTCCCTGCAGATCACTCCAGAGTTGAGGCAGATTGAAATTTGCCAAATTGAGACTAAATGGTCCAACGATTAACACTTGGTTGGCAAGAGAAGCAATTTCCTTGGGTAAATCGGCAATCAGTTTTTGTAGAAATGAAACCAGATTTTGCAAAGGGGTTACTAGCGAAAATCCACCCCAAGCGATCAACCCAAAGAAAATCAGGAATAGTAATAAATAGAGAAAGGTGACTGAAACTCGCCAGGGAATGTGCAATTTCTTATTTAGAAATCCAGCCACGGGGTGTAATAAATACGACAAAATAATTGCGAAAAGAAGCGGCCCTAAAATGAATTGGAACTTCCAAAGCAGCAAACCAATTATTACTACCAAAGAAAGAGTAACAATTAATTTGGTGGTATCGCTCCAGTGCGGTAATTTATCGTTTTCATTAGCAAACATATATTATTTATATCTCCAATATATTAATAATTATAAGTGATTTTTAATCAAGAAAACAAAACCGAGAAGGAAATTTCAATTTAATGATGCAATAAAAAAACTCCTGACCTTATCGTCAGGAGTAATTTACAAAGTTCCCCGCCGTGCCGTGTGTTACTTAGTTTTGAACCTGCTAAAAGCAGGGTGGGACTGTTCGGAGAAAATCTGCCTTGGCCGAAGCCTATCGCATCAATCCTGTCAGGGACGGTCCCCTTTTTTGGGTGTTGGCTCAAAACCGGTGATGCAACATCACGAACACAGCAGGGTCTTCTTCTTATACCATGTTTATGAAAAAAAGGGTAGAGCGGTCTCTCCATACCAATTTGTCGATTGAAGTAGAATTAGGCCATGCAGGATACAGAGAGGCTTTTCATTGCCATCAAGTTCACCCCTGAGATTCAACAAAACCTCAGCAAGTTAATTGCCAATTTGAGAATACAAGGCAACTCTGACTTGAAATGGGTCTTGCCGGAAAATATTCATCTCACTCTAAAGTTTATAGGGGATACACCAACACAGAGAATCAAACCGATTCGGGAGTCAATGTTTCAAGCATCGAGGTCGTGTCTCCCTTTCACTATTGCGCTCAAAGGAACCGGGTGTTTCCCATCCGCAAAGCAGCCTCGCATTTTTTGGGTCGGGTTGGAGGCTCCTGAAAACTTCTATCATTTGCAGCGGAAAATCGAACTCTCCCTGATTCCGCTGGGAATTTCAGAAGAAAAAAGAGCCTTTTCACCGCATCTAACTCTTGCCAGAATTCCAGTACAACATGACTGTAAACTGGTGAATCAGGTTTATGAACGTCTATTGGCGTATAATCGAGAAGAATTCGGTAACATGACCGTTAACCAGGTAACTTTGTTCCAGTCCACACTTACTCGCGATGGCCCGATCTATCATTCCCTGGCAGAGATTCCATTGCCGGAGAGTATCTGAAATATGCTAATATCTATCAAAAATGATTGAGGTGCAAACTGAAAGCTCTGAATAAAGCTCATTCTATCGTATCAGTACTGGAAGATAAAAAAGCAGAAAAAATTCTTTTGTTGGATATAAAAGAAATAGCCACTTTTACTGATTATTTCATTATTTGCAACGGCACAAGTGATCGCATGTTATATGCTCTGGCGGCAGCGGTTCGTGATTTTGCCAAACAAGAATTAAAAGAGCCGCTCGAAATCGAGGGGAATCCACGAGATGGTTGGTTGGTTGTCGACGTCGGTGATGTTGTGGTCCATCTATTCAGCCCCGAATTACGAGATTATTACAAACTCGAGCAACTTTGGGAAAAGGGAAAACGCCTTCTCAGTTTACAATAAAAAAATGCTCCGGTTTAATAAACCGGAGCATTTTTCAAATTCTGGTAAATTAATGAATCGCCGCCAAAACTTCCTGGCTGTGACCCGCAGGTTTTACATCAGCAAAAACCTTCTTGATTTTTCCATCCGTCCCGATCAGGTAAGAGGTACGGAATATTCCATCGTACTCCTTGCCCATCATTTTCTTGCGACCCCAAACACCATACTTTTCACAAACCGCATGATCGGTATCCGCCAGTAAGTTGAAGGGCAAATGGTACTTGGCTTTAAATTTTGCATGTGATGCCACAGAATCGGCGCTCACACCCAGAATTACTACCCCTGCTTTTTCATAGACACCGTAATCATCACGAAAATTGCAGGCTTCAGTTGTACATCCCGGTGTATCGTCTTTGGGATAAAAATACAACAACACATTTTTCCCTTTGTATTCAGAAACCTGGTGAATTTTACCAGTTTCATCAGCCAAAGAGAAATCAGGGGCTACCATACCATCATTCAGTAACATTTATTCCTCCAATTATTACTTAATTATACCTATTTTTGCTATGGAAGAACAGCTACTGTTTCACCCAGATGATTGGTCTTATAGCCAGGTAAAGCCAATATTGCGTTCCTTAATCGTTCGTCATTCATCAGATCGAATATGGGTTTCATGACAGGGTCAGCAATTGAACTTTCGGGAATGACCAATTGATAGGTTTCTTCAAAGAGAGGAATGAAATCCAAATCCAGAATTTGTGCAGAAGCTTCGATTGCCAGACCGCAATCTGCGCGACCCGAAGCAACTGCTGCTGAAACACCAAGATGGGTGTATTCTTCCTGGTCATACCCCTTGATTTGATCCGGCAGAATGGCCAATTGCTTGATCCAATAATCCAACAAATTACGTGTGCCCGATCCCCTTTGGCGATTAACAAAACGAATCTCTTCACGGGTAAGGTCTGCGATTCCTTTGATATGTTTCGGGTTCCCTCTCGGAACGACCAGGCCCTGAATTCGTTCGACCCAGCCGAACAAACGTACCGGTATGCCCTTAAGATACTTCCGGATGTAACTTAAGTTGTATTCCCCTGTATCGATATCCAATAAATGGGACCCCGCGAAATGTGCTTCATGCCTTTGCAAGGCCATCAAACCACCCAGACTGCCAGCATTTGCCGATACCAGCCTTTTTCCAGAAGGTGAAAGGAATTGCGCTAGAATATCGATTGTTAAATCATGAGAACCAATAGTTAAAATTGTATGCCGTAATGTTTCTGCCGATTTATATAACTGAACAGCTACCTTTTCTCCAGCTTCAAGCCCCTGGATCATACGGGGAATGATGATGACCCCATCCGCTTTGGATAGACTGGTGGTAACTCCGGCACCGCGTGAAAGAGGAGCAGCCAGTAATTTATTTTGCACATAACCTAAAACGACCCGCAAATAATCGTCATCGCCAGCAGGTGAGGCGACTTTTCGGGTTAGAGTCGCTTCAACTGTCTCATAAATAATTTCCTGCAAACCCAACCATTGGCGCAAGAGAGATTGCACAAATATTTCACCGGTCAAGGCAGCTGAAACCGGATAACCGGGGACGCCGATGACTGGAACCCATGCTGAGGTTTCTTCGCCCTTTTTTAATTTGGGCAACATTCCTAAAATAACCGGATGCCCAGGCCTTACAGCAATCCCATGAACCAATAAATCCCCCAGTTCCTCGACTGCTCTGGAAGTAAAATCTTCACTGCCTGCTGAAGACCCGGCATTAATCAATACCAGGTCGCATTCACTAGCGGCAGTCCGTAAATGTTCACAGATCGCCGGATAATCATCTACGGTGATTGGGTATCTTTTAGGTTCTCCCCCCCAATCAATTACCTGGGCAGCCAGGACGACTGAATTAAATTCAGTCAATTCGCCACATTTTGGGTTGATCCCAATTTTTACTAGTTCAGTCCCCGTCGGCAGAATTCCTACAACTGGCTTTTTAGCTACTATGAGTGTTGAAACACCCCCGGCGGCGGCAGCTCCCAGATCGGCTGGAGAAAGCCGCTGACCTGCCGCCAGAATCAATTGACTGGCGATGATGTCCTCTCCCATTGGCCTTACATGGCTCCAGGGCGTCACTCCACTGCGAATCCGAATAAAAGCAGGCTTGCGAACCATATCCGCAGGGCAAATGGTTTGGTCCGCCTGCAAACTTTCGACGTTCTCTATGGGTATAACCGCGTTTGCGCCTTCCGGCAACGGATCACCGGTATCAACGTAATTCGCTTGCCTGGGTAAACTGAGAAGAATGGGTTGGTTGAGCGCGGCAGCAATCGTATCTTCAGCTTTGACTGCAAAACCATCCATCGCTGATGCATTAAAGTGCGGGCTGCAGTGGGTCGCCACAACTGACTCAGCTAAAATTCTGCCTACTGCTTCTTCGTTCAAAGGGATTCGTTCAGCACCTAATAATCCATCCAGGTGTGCATTTTTCAAAGCTTCGGCGAATCGATCTTTTGCCTGATGAAGAGGAATATCCTGAAGGTACATAATGGCCTTTCAAAATTAATTCTGCCAGGGTAGCAACGCAATAAATTGATCCATTGAATATTCTTGCCGTACTTCCATTCTCACTAAATAATACAAATCAAAATATCCCTGTTTATACGTAGTCCCCAGACCTACTGCATTTGAATAACCAGCTCGCGATGTAAAAGTAACTACTTTAGAATCAATTGCGCCAAAAGGATACGCAAGACTCTTCACATCCAATCCATAATCTTGATTCAATTTGACCAGGGAATTACGTACTTCGTAATCCAAATTACCTTCATTCTTGGTCAAATCCACATGTGACATACTGTGGCTGCCAATCTCCCATCCTGCGTCATGTAATTGTTTAATTTGGTCTGACGTATCAAACCCAGGGGCTCCAATCCAACGAACGATAATATAGGCTGTGCCCACAAAACCATACTTTTGCATGATCGGTAGGGCATTCTTTACTACGTCTTGATTTCCATCATCGAATGTGATCACCACAGCTCGTTCCGGAATTTGTCCTCCGTAAATAATGACATTTGCCAGTTGTGTGGTGGTGATCGTTTGATAATGATGGTCGTACAACCATTTCATTTGTGTTTCAAATGTCTCAGGGGTAACGAAATACCGGTTCCCAGTCAAATCTTCTGCAATATGATGATAGAGCAAGATCGGCACATTTACATCTTCACCCGCTTTTACCGTGATCATTGCCGGGGTTGGAGTGAATGTAGGCTCGGCTGTATTCGTCGGCTGCGGAGTGTCTGTAGACGGAATCATTGTCGGGGTTGCGGATACTGTTGGTATTGCCGTAATTGCATTCGTCTTGACCAGATTCAGACCGCTTGTCCCTGATGCATTCGATAACGAGCAAGCGCTGAGACCAAGGATCATCCCAATACTTGCAAAAATGATGAAGATATCTTTCCGTAAAATACGCTTCAATTTATCCTCCACCTATAAGAGAAGAACTTCGACCTGTGAATTTGCAGATTTTCCAGTTGCGTCTGCATTTATCTTCATCAACCCATCCGCACTTGAGAGCTGGAAAATTAGATTACTTTTAAAGAATATTGGTTCGGCAAGCCATTCATTCCCTTCTCGTATCAGTTTGACTGGAATCCATTCTTCTCGCCCGGCAAGCGAAGCCAGGTTAACAGTCAATGTCGCTTTTACAAGAGGTAAGATCGCTTCTTTTGTCATTCCCAACATATGCTCAATCAACGGTTTAATGATGAATTGTGCAATTACTAGAGCGCTAATTGGGTTACCAGGCAGGCCAACCACAGGTTTACGGTTGCATACTGCCAATATCGTAGGTTTACCTGGTCGGATATTGATCCCATGCACCAGGACGCCGGGAACTCCCAATTCACGGATCATATCTGCAGTCATATCGCGTGAACTGGCTGATGAACCGGCTGTCACCACTACCGCATCCGCAGCTTCAAAAGCCAGACGGATACTGCGGCGCATTTGTTCCCTGTCATCCGGGATAATCGGGTACAGTTGATAGTCTGCGCCATTCTGCTCGATAAGGGCAGCCAAAGCTTCACTGTTGATGTCTCTCACCTGGCCAGGTTTTGGGGTTTGATCTGGCGGAATCACTTCATCTCCACTCGATAATATGGCAAATAAAGGTTTTTTCGCCACCGCAATGGTTAGTTTTCCCAATGCAAATAAACCGCCGACATCGGCTGGTTTGATTAATTTTCCTGCCGGCATGACTTCATCGCCCGGGACGACGTCTTCCCCTTTGAAGATGATATTTTCACCGCTGGATACAGGTTTGAAAACTTCGAGATCCCCCTGTTCTGTAACATGGGAGAGCTCTAATGTAACTACCGCATCCGCTCCTTGTGCAATCATTCCGCCGGTATGGATTAGTGCAGCTTCACCCCTCATCAATCGAATCGACGGTACGGCGCCCATAGGTAACTCACCAATGATTTTTAAATAGCCGGGTAAACTCTCGCTCGTTCCAAAAGTATCAGCCGAATTGACCGCATAACCATCCATAGAACTACGCGAAAAAGCTGGCAGGTATTCATCCGCGATCACAGATTCAGCCAAAACTCGGCCAGCCGCCTTTATCGAATCGATGGTCTCACGAACGGGTATTACAGTACCCAAATTTTGGAGGAAAACTGATTTTGCTTCAGCTAATGATTGGAGTTTAAGATATTCAGCCATATTAATGCAGCCACAGAGTAACAGTCGTGAGGTAAGCCATAAGCGCGAAAGTACTGATTGCATTTAAATGCAGCATCCACCAGTTCGGTTTTACCCCATCCGCAATCTTTTGAACCTGGTAGATTTGCAGAAGTCCAAGGGGAAGCGCCAGGAATATCGACCAGGCCACCACCCAGGGTAACCGTAATAAAACAAACCCACCAATCAGCAAAAATCCAAGCAGGATCGACAGGTTGTGCAGGGTCATGGCTCTTTGCCAACCCATCAATACAATCATGGCTCCTGTGGAATGTTTCAAATCAAAAGAATAGTATTCTAAAGACAGGGCTACTTTCATGGACAGGTAAACAAAGGTCAACGGGAAAGTCATCATCCCCAACATGGCATGAATTGAAGGATTTTGGAATAGAAAACCAATCGCGGGGAAAATATTGCATACAAGAATGGCTTCGATCAATTCTCCATACCCGTGTCGCTCCAATCGCAGTGGAGGTAGGACTGCAACATATACCAACAATAATCCTGCTCCCAGTGCCAATACTTCAGCCAGATTAACTGCTTTCTGTATCACGAGGACGAAGGTCACACCAGCACCTACTCCAAGCGCGACCAAACCAATTTCCAGGAGCAGGTTTTGTTGGATATCCTTTAGAACTACAAATCCAGATTCTCCCCCTTTGATCATTTTGGAAAGGCTGGGAGAAGGAATATCTTCTGGATATGCAAAGAAAGCAGAGAGAAAATTCTTCGAGAGCAGGATAAAGAGAACTAGCGTGGAGCCTAAAATCGCAGTCGACCAATTGATGCTGATACCCAGATAATGGGCAATCCCCAACCCCAAAGAATAAGTGAGCAAACCGGCTAATAGCAATATTGGTTGAGAAACGCTTATCAGGTTAACCAGTAATGAATCTCTTTTTTCCATAAACCACTCTCATTTTCAATTTCAGTTTAGGCAATTATATCTTTTCTTTAGCCGGATGTCGGCGATGGGGTGATTGTGGGTGTGGGTACCGGTGAAACTGGTGATGGTGTGATTGTCCCGGTCCCGGTGACACCAGCTCCTGTAATTGTGAATCTACCAGAAGTTTTCCACGTCGATCCGACAAATATTTGTACTTCGTAATCACCAGGGACACAGGCACCGGTTGTACAATCCCAATCGGTATAACCATATCCACCTGGACCGACTTTCCAGGGATTGGTCTCGATGTGAACTGGCGAGCCGTTCAATAACCAGACCGCTGTCCATTGAACACTTAAGGCCATTCCATCAAACGAGTAACCACCGTAAATATGGCTGACTGTGGCTGGAAAAGTCGTCAGATTATCTGTTACGACACCGTCTTTGCTTAACTGTGAAGCAAACTGCATTTTGCTGAATACTGCAACAGTATCCGGACCGATTGGTGTTTGGATTGTCTGCTGGGCTTCAAGAGGCAGTTGAGGAGTATAGGTGTATTGAAGAGTCAGCGTAATCGTCGGCGTAAAGGTGTCTTTCGGTGTCAGTGTGATCGTAGGCGTCGGTGTGATCGTCGGAGTACCCGTAGCGGTCGGCGATGGAGGAAAATACCGAAAAGCTACCGGTTCACCAAAACGGGAAACGATCAAAGCAACCACTGCAAGCAGAATCGCTAAGAAAATCAGATTCCAGCCGTGATTAATCAGGTCCCGCCGTTTACGGAAGAATTGAAGATGTAATCCAAGATGGATGGAGCGGTAGGCAAAAAACAAACTGATAATCAGCCCCAACCCCAGAAAAATGATCAATACTTTAATAGTAGTCGCAATATCAATGTTCATTTTCACTTCGATTAAACATGCTGATTATAGCATGTTCATTTTTTGCTTTCGGATTTTTCTTTTTTCAAGCCGGAAAGCCTCTATGCACCAATTTCCTGGCGGGTTTCCTGTTTGCGGTTGCGTCGTAACATATTTAACAGTTTTGGAAGTAATTGTTGATAAAGCACGTACCCAAATGGGTTAATCACATAATCCCAGGCGCCGCACGTTCGCATCACGCTGGCACCCAGCCCTTCTTTGAAGCGGAAAACTCCATACATGGAGTCGCTCTCATCAAAATGATCAGGGGCTCCCCAGAGATCATACACCTGGCAGCCGTGTGATTTGGCCAACCCCATGGCTTCCCATTGCAGTAGATTATTTGGCATTTTCTCACGGTGTTGACCTGAGGACATTCCATAGAGATACCAGGCATGTTTGCCCAGATAAAAGAGCATCAGGCCAGCAACCATCTGTCCTTCCACTTCAGCCACCAGTGGAGCTAACATTCCCGCTGCAGAAAAAGCCTGCCATACGGAAAGGTAATACTCCTGGTTACGAATAACAAAACCATCTCTCACTGAAGTTTCGGCATACATATTATAAAAAGCCGGGAATTCCTCAGGGGCCGCGATGCGGATGGTTACACCACCCCGCTGCGCCAGCCGCAGGTTATAGCGCGCTTTCTGTTTCATGCGCTTAAGCCAATCCTCTTCGGATCCTTCCAGAGAAAGCAAAGCTGTATTCTGAAATTGCACCTGGCTGTCGGAATAATGCCAACCCGATTTCTTCATCTCCTGCACCACTGTTTGCCCAACAGGATCTTCCCTGGCATCTTCACGCCCAGGAACACCCGTACCGATGGGTAACTCGGGATCGATTTTTACAAAAAGAACTCTTTCCTTACGGGCATAATTCTGTATATCCGTCAATACTTGCCGGCGCAATAACGCATCGTCCCAATCCAGCATGGGTCCGCGTGGAATGTACCCAATAGAGACCTTGGGGCCAATCGGAGTTAATGCGACTGTACGCATCAAAAATAATGCGGCCGCCTGCGGCTTACCTTGCTCATTCCGCCAGATCATCGGGCATGCCTGCCAGCCTACCTCGGCTTTGATTTTTGCCCATTCACTTGTTTGCAGTAGATGGGTACCGGGAACAGAGAGTATCAATTGATCCCAGGTTGCATCCAGAGGAACAATCTCAAACATGCTTCTGCTCCGCCAACCAGTCTGCAATCGAATCGGCCGCACCTATCCCGGCCAGAGGCAGCGTTGCCAATTCGTCAGGTGCAAAATAGCGAACATCCATTGTCTCAGAAGAGGATTGCAGATTCCCGCCTACAATGCGGCACCTGTAAATCAACACTACTCCATTCCCGCGAAAATCATCATCGTAAAAATAAGCTCCTGCCAATCCTTCTGTTTTTACAATCAAACCACATTCTTCCCGGGTTTCCCGTTCCGCTGTTTGCGCGGGAGTCTCATCTACTTCAGCGTAACCAGAGGGAAAATGCCAGCTTGCCTGGAAGGGGGGATTCATTCTTTGCACCAGTAAAAGTTTACCTGCTTGCTCAATCCGGCAGCCGGCACTTAACTTAGGATTCTCGTAGTGAATCCAGCCGCAGACCGGGCAGTATTCGCGCATGCGCTCCTCGATCTCTTTTTTCTCCAGTTGAGAACCACATAACAGGCAAAAATGTGCCACGCTAATCCTCCTGCCTGCCCCGGAGTTTCATCATATGGAGATAAAGTTGATAAAGTGAAGGGTAATAAATACGGTCCCAGGCGCCAAGTGAGCGCATGATTTTACCGCCAAAACCTCGTTTAAACCGGTAAATACCCCACATTCCTTCATGGCTTTCTTTACCAGCAAATGCTTTTTCCAATTCATCTTCGTTTAAATCGGGAATACCCCAAAGGTCATACCTGGTGCAGCCTCTGGATTTTGCCCACCGAATCGCTTCCCACTGTAATAAATAGGTGGGCATGCGATTCCGTTCATTATCAGTAGAAGCACCGTACATATACCAGGCAGTCTTTCCCTGGGCAAATACCATGATTCCAGCGATGGGAGTATTTTCATAATATGCAAATAGCAAATCACATTTTCTGGATTGCTTAAAAAGATCGTATGCTTTTTTGTAATATGCCTGGACATGCACCCCGATACCATCGCGCTTTCCGGTAACTGCCATCATCTTTTGAAAAGCATCGAGATCGTTGGCAACTCGTATCTCAATCCCCTTCTTTCCGGCAAGGTGAATGTTATAGCGCGTTTTTTGCTTCATCGAGGCCAGAATTTCTTCTTCGCTGCCTTCAATCGGGATAAAAATAGTCTGCCGCGGTTGAATTGGGTGAGAGTGTTTCCAGCCCTTTTCCGCAAGGAAAGAGGGACTCGCTTCACCTTCCCAAAGATCTGGCTCCACTTTAACGAAAATCGCTTTTTCTTCCCGGCAAAGAGCATCAATTTCAGGAATGAGCTCATCCCAATTGCTGCCCACAGGTCCTTTGGGAATATAGCCGATAGTGAAACCACCGGGAATCGAACGGAAGAGGATTTGCGCTCCACAATTCTTTCCAATGATCCATTTTGCCTTCCAGCCAAACTCTGATTTTAATTCACCCCAAAGGCCGGTTTGCAGCAGATGAGCTTCAGGATAATCTCTTAAAAAATTATTCCAATCAGTAAAATTGCTGCTCATGATTGATCTATTGAAGTCAATTCTAATGGAGGAGTGCTGGCAACCGCAGAGCCGGGAATCACTTGATCCACTAAAGCAATGATTTCACTATTTCTTCCCTCTGCAGCTAAGTTGAGTAATTCAGTCACTTTTTGTTGTAACTCTTCATCCCGTAAATTAGAGGGATCGTCGAATTGAAAAATATCGGGATGTTGGGTCGGGGCAAATTGATTGCCTTCTTCCCAAAGGTCTTCGCTTAGTTTTTCTCCGGGACGAATACCTGTGTACACAATTTCGACATCCTTCCCTGGTTCCAACCCAGAAAGACGAATTAAATCTTCTGCCAGATCTAAAATGCGAACCTGCTGCCCCATATTCAATACAAAGGTTTCCCCACTCTTGCTCATTCCGGCTGCCTGCAAGACCAGGTAAACCGCTTCCGGAATCGTCATGAAGTAACGTTTCATATCCGGATGAGTAATCGTCACTGGTCCACCCTTGGCAATTTGCCGTTTGAATAGCGGTACTACACTGCCGCGGCTGCCCAGGACATTCCCGAAGCGGACAACACAAAATGCGCGTCCAGTTCGATGAGCAGCATCCAGAACGACCATTTCAGCAATCCTTTTTGAGGCTCCCATTACATTGACAGGACGAATGGCTTTGTCCGTTGAAATCATCACCAAGCGGTTGACATTATATTTTTCACAGGCTTCGACGATATTGCGGGTGCCCATCACATTATTATTAATGGCCTCATTGATGTTCAATTCCATCAAAGGCACATGCTTGTGTGCGGCCGCATGAAAGACGACTTCTGGATTGTATTTCTTGAATATTTCTTCGATACGGGGATAATCACGTATATCAGCAATGACCGGGAAAATTGGCAAAGACGGGAATGACTCTTGTATCTCAAGCAATGCCTCAAAGATGCTGTTTTCACCATGGCCGAGCAAAATCAGCCCAGTTGGACCCCAACGGCCAATTTGGCGGCATAGTTCACGACCGATCGATCCACCTGCGCCGGTCACCATTACTACTTTTCCGCTTATCACCGACCCGACTAATTCACTTTTGACATAACTGGGCGGACGCCGCAGTAAGTCAGTAATATCCACTTCACGCAAACGGCTGACACTTACTGTACCGCCAATTAATTCATAAATTCCCGGCATGGTTCGAAAAGGGATACCTTTCAACCGGCAAACATCTGCCACCAAGCGGATTACTTTACCACCTGCGCTGGGAATGGCGATAATCACTTCATTGATCTTCTTATTATCGATCACTCGGCCGATATCCGAGAGTGTACCCACAACCGGTATGCCGTGAATTTGTTGGCTCATTTTTGATTTGTTATCATCCAGAAAACCCACAGGAACCAAATTTAATTCCGGGTTCTTCTGTAATTCTTTGACTACCATTGCTCCGGCATCCCCTGCGCCAATAATCAAAGTCCTTTTATTGGCTTTCTTTTTCAGGTCGCTGAGAGAGTTTTTTGAATCTGCCAGTACACGGAAAACGAAACGCACTCCCCCAATCATTAACATGGTTAACATCCAATCAATAATTAAGATACCCCGAGAAAAATAAGGAAATACTTTGGCGGCAGCCAAAATGATCATTATCAGCGAGACAAAAGCTGAGCCCGTCGTCACTGCAAAAAAAACGAGCTTCAATTCTTGAACGCTTGCATAAGACCACATTCGCCTGTATAAGCCAAAGAAATAAAATACACCCAGTTTGACCACAATGGCAATTCCAACCATCCAGTAGGCAGAGGGGAGATAAAGATAAAATTGGTCAACGAGTTCAAACCTTAATGCGAAAGCCCCGACAACCGAAGCGATAATCACAATAAGATCTAGTATTAATAAAAAAGCATTTCTAAAGGTGACCTTGTTTTTCATTTCAGAGTCCTTTGAACCCTATGACAGCCCCTACTGTTCGAATCAGGATGGTTGCATCGAGCATTGGATTGCGATGTTTGATGTAATATAGATCAAATTCAAGCTTGACCGCTGTATCTTCCACTGTGGAGGCATAACGTTGATTAATTTGCGCCCATCCCGTCAACCCAGGGCGAACAAATAACCTGCCCCTGTAAAATGGCAGCTCTTTTTGGAATTTGTTAACTAATTCGATTTGTTCCGAGCGAGGGCCGACCAAACTCATTTCCCCTTTGAGGATATTGACTACCTGGGGTAATTCATCCAGGTGACTGCGCCGCAGCCATTTGCCAATTTTAGTCACGCGTTCGTCATTAGCAGTCGCCATTCTTGCAATACCATCTTTTTCTGCGTCTTTTACCATTGTCCGAAATTTATGGATTCGATAGGGAACACCATTTTTTCCCACCCTGGGTTGGTGATAAAAAATTGGCAGCCCGTCATCGATCAAAATCAGAAAAGCAGTTAAAGGAAAAAGGACAACCAGAAAAGCGCAGCCGATTAGACTGCCGATAATATCAACCAAACGTTTTGCCGATTCATAGAACGAGCTCACATGCATCTGATCAATGAATGAACGCAGCATCCAATCAGATTGCAAAAGGAAAATAGGGACCCTGCCAAAAAGGTCTTCATATTCGACCGGCAGCGAGGTCACTTGTGTTCCTTGTTCTTCAGCCAGTAAAATACTTCGGAATAAATCAGGATTTAATTCACCAGAAATTGCAAAAATAATATCAGTGATATTGTATTTTTGAATCAGATTCGTCAAATTATCCCCTGTGCCTAGAACAGGGAAGCCTTCGATTTCCTGACATTGTTTGTCGGGATCATCGTCAATAAATCCTGCAATGACGAACGGCATTGGACTGATCTCTCGGATCATTCTGACCAACGTGGAACCCGCTTTTCCGGCGCCGATAACCAACACTTTGCGTAAAAAAACAGGCGCGGTGAATACCTGAATGTAGATAAACCGCCATAAAATCATCAGCAGCGACACAACCAGGATAAAGATAGCTACTCCACGCCGTGGCAAAGAATTTGGCTCGGAAATGAAGAAGAATATCAGGTAGATTAATAGACTGATCAATGCTGCTTGTGCGATACCCATCAAGGTATCTTTTCGCCGGTTGGCTCTACGAATATCATAGAGCTCACTCATGATCAAGATCCAGAATAAAGGCAATAAATAGAACCAGGCGGGAGCTCTCTGCCCCAAGAATGCGCCGGAGAAATCCAGCCAATCTTTTTCTGCCCAGAAATAGAGTGCAATAAAAGCTGCCAGGTAGGCAACAATCAAATCACCGATTAATAAAACAATCTTCCGTTCTCGGACGCGGATACGCCATTGGGATTTTGAATTAATTCGCTCTACGCCCATTGAACCCTTTCAATCAGTTCTTCTTAAAGATGCTCCACCAAAAACCACATCCCCAGGCGAAATGCATTGTCATGATTGCCAGTGGAATACCTGGAACGAGGAACCACTTTTTTTGTCTGACCGCTTCTGGCAAAGATCCAAGGATCAAGGTTAATACATAAAGAACGATTGCTGTAATTAGAACAATTCTTGCTGCATTCCAAAAGGGTGCTAACAATAATAACATCAAAATGCCAAAAACAAAAAGCGGCGGCAGCGCCTGACGCCAGCGCAGTGTATCCGGATGCTGTCTGAGCATTCGGTATTTATAGAAACCATAGGTGAAATACTGCCTCGCAAGTGAAGATAAATCCGGTCTCGCATAATAGGACGACCGGATCGCGGGGTCCACCCAGATGCGCCCCCCTGCTGCCCGCAGCCTTGCGTTCAGTTCATAATCCTCATTCACCAATAAACTTTCATCATAAAACCCGATATTGTCGAAGGTTTTACGTGCATAGGTACCAAAGGCAACGGTGTCTGCGTATCCGGGTCGTTTCGCCCAACGGTACATGGCATCACCCACACCTAGTGGATGACGGGTCGCTACCGCAATAGACTGACCCAGCCAACTCTCACTGCTGGGATGAATATCGATCACGCCTCCGATATCCTCCCCTTTTCCATCATCATAAGCCCGAACACTCAAGGTCAGATAATCTTTTGCCGGTAATGTATGCGCATCCATCCGCACAATCAACTCTCCCTGCGCAGCCCTTATCGCCAGATTCAACGCTGCCGGGATAATTCGCTTGGGGTTATCAATTATTTGAATTTTCGGAAGAGAGTGCTGTTCAGCAAAAGCCTTGATTTTTTCTCGCGTACGATCCGAAGACATACCATCAGCAAAAATGACTTCCATATCGGTTAACGGATAGGTCTGATCTAAAATCGATTGCAGTAAAGCATCGATTCTGACCTCTTCGTTATAACAGGGAATAATCAGAGAAACGCGCGGATTTGGCAAATACAAATCTTTCACATAAAAGTTTTTCGGATTGGAAAATCAGCCTGCCAGAATATAAACAATAATGGTTCAGGGTGAATGAGTAATGAATGATTACTCGTTTCGGATAGCGATGGCTTCGATTTCGACCTGGGCATTCTTTGGTAAGGCTGCTACCTGAATCGCTGATCGAGCGGGAAAATCATTTGTAAAGAATTCTGCATAAATGGCATTCATCCTGGCAAAATCAGCAATATCCTTGAGAAATACGGTTGTTTTAACGATATTATTCAAACTGGAATTTCCGCTCTCTAAAATCAGTTTGAGATTGGTTAAGGCCTGCCTGGTCTGCGCTTCCACTCCACCCGGAACCAGTTCTCCTGTGGTTGGATCCAACCCGATTTGACCAGAGGTAAAGAGAAGCGACCCGGCAATAACACCAACAGAGTAAGGACCTATGGCGGCTGGTCCATTCTCGACTTTAACAATGTATTTTTCCATGGTTTTCATTTATTTCTCCGATTAGTTAATTTCCTTCATTTTATGCTATCCAAGTAAAAAGGTAAATACAAATATGTAGAACAAAAAAGATTCCCCTTGCGGAGAATCTTTCTGATCATGTTAATATTTCAAATCATCAATCTTGTTCGTAATCCGCCTACGAAAAACCCAATAGGACCAGATGGTATATGCCAGAACGATCGGCACAAGGATCAACGCCACTTTTGCCATTACGGTTAGGATATAAGCGCTGGAAGCGGCATTATATATAGTCAGGTTATACGCTGGATCGGTGCTCGAAATCATCACATTGGGGAACAACTGCCAGAAAATGGCAATTGTTGCAGCCAGGATTGCTGCGGCGGAAAGCGAAAATGCCCAACTTACCTGTTTTCTTGCGATGAAAAAACGAACAAGTGTTATTAAAACCAGCGCAAGCAATAAAGCCAGTCCTGCATTCAAACCGAACCCATTAAATAATGGTAACAGTTTGTAGGAGACAACTACCATAAATGACAGGGCGATGAATTCTGCCAACCATAATCCTTTTGCGGTCTTTTCCGCTTTCTGCCGAATGGCATCAGTGGTTTTTAAGGAAAGGAATAAAGCCCCGTGCAAAGTGAAACCGACCAGGGAGATTACACCGGCCAGGAGAGCGAATGGGTTGAGCAGGTTCCAGAAACCGCCGGTGTAATTCATAGCCGCATCAATGGGGACACCTTTTACGATATTGGCAAAGGCGACTCCCCACAACAAAGCAGGTATCAAAGATCCAAAGAATATTGCCCAATCCCAGAAAGCACGCCAGAGTTTATTTTCGTCGCGCGAGCGAAATTCAAAGGCGACGCCCCGGAAGATCAGTGCCACCAAAATCAGGAAGAGCGGCAGGTAAAATCCGCTGAAGAGAGTAGCATACCATTGCGGGAAGGCTGCAAAGGTGGCTCCGCCGGCTGTCAATAACCAAACCTCATTGCCATCCCAATGGGGACCGATCGTATTTAGCAGCACTCTGCGTTCTATATCAGTTTTACCTAAGAAAGGTAATAAAATGCCTACTCCCAGATCAAACCCCTCTGTGATGAAATATGCGATATATAAAACGCCAATCAAAATGAACCAGAGAATGTTGAGATTCATCATCTCCTCCTATGCCTTAATTACTTCAGCGGTTGGGTCAGTTTCTGACCCGGCACCCTTTTGCGCATACTTATTCAAAAGATAAATGTCCGCTATCATTAAAACCCCATAAATGAGCGTGAATCCGATAAGGCTAGTCAAGACCATCCCCGCCGAGAGAGTAGGAGAGACTGCATCCTGCGTTTTGAGCAGCCCAAACACAACCCAGGGTTGGCGTCCCATTTCTGTCAGTAACCAGCCGCATGTATTGCTGATATAGGGTAAAAAGAGTAACAATGGAAATAATTTGAGAAACTTCATCTTCTCTACCGGTTTCTTGCGTAAAATGTAAAGTAAAGCCAACGCTGCTACCAGCAGAAGAAGGAACCCGACCAGGACCATAATACGGAAGGAGAAATAGCTCAGGGTAATATTGGGTACGTAGTTGCCAGACCCATATTTGGCTTCATATTGAGCCTGTAAATCCAAAATTCCCTGCACCGCTCCCTTATCATCATCATAAGCCAACAATGAAAGCACATAAGGAATGCGAATCGAAACAATATCAGTATCATCTGACTGATCAACCAGGGTGAATAGTGAAAAAGAAGCCGGGTCTTCGGTATGCCACAACCCTTCGGCAGCGGCAATCTTCATTGGCTGGGTGCGAACCATTTGCTGAGTTTGGTTATGCCCTACCCCAATGACACCAATGATTGCAATTAGCGCAAAAACGGTTCCGATCTTGAATGAGCGACTGAATAGATTAATTTCCTTCTTGCGAATGAGATGATAGGCGCTGATTCCCAGCACAAAAAATGCCGCTGTGGTAAACCCTGAAAAGACGGTGTGGGGGAACTCGACCCACAGTGTAGGATTCTTTATCAACACCAAAAAACTGGACATGACGATTTTACCGTTGGCCAGTATAGTATATCCAACCGGTTCTTGCATAAATGAATTAGCCGCCAGAATCCAGAAGGCTGAAACATTGGAGGCAATAGCCACTAACCAGATCGCCGTCAGGTGTACCCCCTTGGATACTCTATCCCAGCCAAAAATCCACAACCCCAGAAAAGTAGATTCGAGGAAAAAAGCCAGGAGTGCTTCCACGGCCAGCGGCGCGCCGAAAATATCACCAACGAAACGGGAGTATGCCGACCAGTTCATGCCAAATTGGAATTCCTGCACGATTCCGGTAACTACGCCCATCGCAAAATTGATGATAAAAAGATTGCCCCAGAATTTGGCCATCTTTTTATAAACTTCGTCTTTACGAGTCAGGTAGAGCGTTTCCATGATAGCGACAAGGACAGAAAGCCCCAATGTCAATGGTACAAAGAAGAAATGATAAACAGTCGTGATTCCAAATTGCCACCGCGATAATGCAGTCACGTCCATACGATCAACTCCTTAGGGTAATGTTTTGAATCGAATGCTGATAAATTCTATAAAAATTATACATATATAAAAAGGATCTGGCAACAATTTTTAAGCTACATTATATTCTTCTTCAGAACTTGGGGGTTGCCGTCTCTCGCAATCCCCATTTTCGAGTAAACTTTAAACTACTGGCCATAAAAACACAATCACCAAATTTTTGAGGCTAAACAACAATTTTCCCTTTTGCCTTGAATAATCACTTTTTATAGGAGATTCCATGCCAGAAAATCTTAATCCCAATAGTTTTCTCCGAGGGAACCTGGTCACCTTACGGCCAGTCGAAATGACTGATGCCCCCCTGCTGCAAAAATGGAGCAATGATCCTGAACTGCGCGCCTTAATTGGAGAGGTGATGCCTTCTTCCCGTAAAGATATAGATATGTATATCGAAAAAACCACCTCAAGTACAGATAGGGTCTGGTTCATGATTGAGGTAAAGGAAACCGGCCAAGTCATCGGCGAAGCAGGATTGTTACGCATGTTTCCGCCCTGGCGCACAACTGATTTGAGCATCATCCTCGGTGAAGAGAGTTCCCGTGGTCAAGGCTATGGAACTGAAGCGATCCGTCTTTTACTCGATTATGCGTTTGGCGCGCTGAATTTTCATCGCGTGTCTATCGGCGTGGTCGGATTCAATAAAAACGCCTTGAAGTTTTATGAGAAAATCGGTTTTAAACGCGAAGGCGTTCAACGCGATGGGTATTTTTTCAATTACCATTTTTCCGATTTTGTCATGCTGAGTATATTGGAAAATGAGTATTATGGCACCAAGCCTTTACAATAAAATCTTTCTGGTTCTCTCCCCTTTTCCAGATGGTGATTGTTATAGGCTATACTGACTGATTATTCTACACGCAATATCAGGATAATAATTTATCCTGCAAGACTTGCAAGGCTGGTATAATTCCTCTGGTTGAAATTCTATTTATCATTTTAAAGGGCTTATGTTAGAGAATACTGCATCCATCGAAAAACGTTATCAGGAATTGAGTCAACTCCTGGAAGAAAATGTTGAAGATTACCAAAGGGTCGCTGAACTCGCCAAGGAGCGTTCAGACCTGGAACCGGTTGTTCAGCTTTCAGGACATTACCGCGACTTATTAAAACAACAAGCACAGGCCCAGGAGCTTCAAGACAGCGATGACGCGGAAATGCGTGATCTGGCTGAGTCTGAATTGAGTTCACTGGCTCCCCAGATTGAAAAAGTTGAAAAAGAACTCAAGGCGCTCTTAGTCCCCAGGGATCCACGGGATGACCGCAATGTTTACATGGAAATTCGCGCCGGTGCCGGTGGAGATGAAGCCGGTTTGTTTGGTGCCGACCTCTTGCGTATGTACATGCATTACGCTGAGCTGCGCCATTGGAATCTTGAAATTGTCTCCGCAAACGAAACCGGAATCGGCGGCTATAAGGAAGTCATCTTCATGGTTAAGGGTAAAGGTGCCTATTCACGCCTGAAATTTGAGTCGGGAGTCCACCGCGTGCAGCGAATCCCTACCACAGAATCGTCTGGCCGCATTCATACCTCTACCGTCACGGTGGCAGTCATGGCAGAGATGGAAGACCTAGAAGTCAATATTCCCGAATCCGATATCGAAATCGAAGTCTTCCGATCCTCAGGTGCTGGCGGGCAGAACGTGCAAAAGAACTCAACAGCCGTTCGCATCACCCACAAACCCACCGGTTTGGTCATTACCTGCCAGGATGAGCGTTCTCAACTCCAAAACCGCATCCGTGCGATGAGCATCTTACGCGCCCGCCTGTACGCTATTGAAGAGCAGAAACGCCAGACTGCCCGCGAAGAAGCTCGCCGGTCTCAGGTAGGAACTGGAGAACGTTCTGAAAAGATTCGCACTTATAACTATCCGCAGAGCCGCGTTACTGATCACCGCATCAATGTATCATCTTTCAACTTGCCGGCAGTAATGAACGGCGAAATTGATTTATTCATTGATGAACTTTCTGTTCGAGACGAAACCGAGCGACTTTCCACGACCGGTCTTGATGACGACGATTGAGCTCCAGGCATGGATTGACCAGTCAATCCGTTCTTTAAGTAACTCTGAAACACCTTTTCTTGAAATTCAGGTGATCACTGCTTTTATTCTCGGTCAATCCCGGGAATGGGTCATCGCCCATCCTGATTATTCACTGACATCGAATCAAATCACACGATTGGAAACAGCTTTAGCACGCCTGAAAATAAATGAGCCTCTGGCATACATTACTAGTCAGCGTGCTTTTTATGGAATGGATTTTAAGGTCACTCCAGCCGTTTTGATTCCCCGCCCCGAGACGGAATTACTCATCGAAGAAGCCATCCAATGGTTGGAAAATAATCCTCATCGCCGTTCCGCTGTGGATGTTGGCACAGGCTCCGGCATCATCGCTATTACTCTTGCCGATACATTCCTCGATCTGATCCTGACCGCCATCGATATTTCGGAGGAAGCAATCCAGGTAGCGCAGGAAAATGCCCATGTTCATCAGATGGATGACCGGATTCGCTGGCAAAAAAATGACTTACTCACCCAGATAGAGGGGAAATTTGATATTATTCTGGCAAATCTCCCCTATATCCCTACTCAGATTTTGAACTCTTTGGATGTAGGTAAATTTGAACCCCGACTGGCTCTGGATGGCGGGCCGGATGGATTGCAGCTGCTGCGCAGGCTTCTACGCCAGGCTCCTGATCACCTGCGGGTGGGAGGAGCAATTTTTCTGGAAATCGAATCGACTTTGGGAGAACCGGCTATTCAGCTTGCCAGCGAATGCTTTCCACAAGCAAATATTGACCTCCTAAAAGATTATGCAGAATTACCCAGATTGATTAAAATTCAAACATAATTGAGGTGCTAATGGAAACGATCGTAATCAATTCAGAGCAAGAAGAAGCCTTACCCTTAAGTCTCGAAATTCTTAATCAAGGAAATTTGGTAGCCTTCCCCACCGACACGGTTTATGGATTGGCTGCTGACCCCTTTAACATCTCTGCAATTATCAAATTATTCGAGTCCAAAGGCCGGGAATATAATAAAGCCATCGCTATTTTGGTTGGAAGTTTGGAGCAAGTAGAGCTTATCGCTGAACGGTTCACTGAAAATGCGAAAAAATTAACCAGGAACTTTTGGCCCGGGGGATTGACGGTAATTGTTCCCAAACGCAAAGATATCCCCGACTTGCTATCTTCGAACCAAACGATTGGCATTCGCATGCCTGACCACCCTGTGGCACTCGAGCTGTTGAGAAAGTTTGGACCTCTAGCCACCACTTCGGCAAACCTCAGCGGCGGACCCAACCCATTGAATGCGAAGGATGTCCTCGCCCAACTGAACAACCGGATTCCTCTTATTTTAGATGGGGGAAGTTGCCCTGGAGGTATTCCATCCACTATCGTTGATTGCACGATTGACGAATTGCATATTTTACGCAATGGAGCGATTACTGAAGCAGCATTGCGGGCTGTATTGTCTGACAATTCTTAGCAAACGCTTAGATATAGTTAATGCCTTTCTAAAGTTTTCCTGCTAATATTATTGTTGTATTCTCCTCATAGAACCCACGCGAATGAACCGCCTCATTCGCGTGGGTTCATCTTTTTTTCCATCAATCCAAAAGTAGATCCTGTTGTAACTTCCAATAATGACTGTAGACCCCATTTTGAACCAGCAGCTCTGAATGCTTTCCGGTTTCGACGATTCTACCGTCCACCAGGAATAATATTTTATCTACCTCGCCCAGCTTTATTAATCGATGGGTAATCATTAACACACCTTTGTCTGAAAATACCCTAAACAAGGTTGTCAATAGTTTATTTTCGGTTTCAGGGTCGAGGTTCGATGTAGGCTCATCCAAGAGAACGAACGGCGTATCCTGTAATAGAACACGGGCAACCGCCAACCGCTGCGCTTCACCTCCGCTCATTCTGGCTGCCTGTTCACCTAACCATGTATCCAACCCATCTGGCAAAGAAAGATACCATTCATCCAATTCAGCAGTGTGTAAAGCCTCTAGCAATTCTTCATCTGAAGCATCCGTTTTGGCATAGGTTAAATTCTTTCGCAGTGACTTGGCAAAGAAATAATTCGCCTGAGAAATCACGCCAAACAACCTGCGGGTACTTTCCGGAGAGAATTGGCATATATTCTTACCATCGACTTCGATCATCCCTGACTGTGGTTCCCAAAATCGCAATAATAAATTCACCAGACTGGTTTTTCCAGCCCCGCTGGGACCGACCAGGGCGACGATTTTTCCCCGCTCGATTTCCAGATTGACATTTTTCAAAATTGCTTCTCCTGATTCCGGGTAGGCAAAAGTGAGATTTTGGACTTCCAATTGGCTGGAATATTTAACAACCTCGGCAGATAAATCTGGCAGCGATTCATTTGTTGTGGTCATACGATGGTTAACCAGGTCAAACAACTTTTTAGCTGAAGCCAAACTCGCAGTCAAGTTTTGCGCTGCCTGAGGCAGAGAGTTGGTGGCTTCAAAACTTGCCATTGTGAGCAAACTGACCACAGCTAATGAAACTCCGCTCATCCCACCCAGATTCACCTGCGGAATCGCGTAAAGGAGAATCACAAAGACGGTCAGATTCGCCACCAAGAAAGTAAGGCCGTTATTGAATCCGCTTAGAAATCCATAATAAATTTGTATCCGTCCTACATTCTGCGAGGCTCTCTCAACTTTCTGCTGCCAGTATGTTTCAGCACCGCTGGCCTGTAAATCCTCGATTCCCTGAAAGGTCTCAAGCATTTCCGCGGATAATGCAGCCCTCGTTTGCTGTAATTGAGTACCAGTCTTACGGGTCAATCCTATCGAAAGTGCCGGAAGTACTACACCATTCAAGACCATACCGCTGGCCAAAATCAGTCCAAGAGGCAGAAAATAACCGGATAGGAAAAAGCTCATTCCAATGGTAATGATGAATGCCACCAGGATCGGCGAAACTACCCTCACATAAAAGTTTTCGAGTGTTTCAAGGTCAGCCATGACCCCATTTAATAACTCCCCTCCGCGTTGGTTTTGCAGCCCGGCAGGGGCAATCTTTTCTGCTCCCTCATAGAACCATACCCGTAAACGTGCCAATACTTTGAGGTTGACTGAATGGGATACAAGTCTCTCCAGGTACCGAAACACTCCCCGGCTGATACCAAAGAAGCGAACGCCGACGATTGCCACTTGCAAATCAGCGATGGAAGGATGCAGCGCGGCCATTGAAATCAGGTATGCCGAAGTCCCTAACATGCCGATACCTGCCCCTATAGTAGCAACTCCGATCAAAACAGATAACCCTATTTCTTTCGTGAAAGGTTTTAGAAAGGAAAGTAAACGAAATAAAATTCTCATCTATTTACCTCTCCCGCTGAATATAAGGCATGATATCTTTTTTCCATTTTCATCAGCTCGGCATGGGTACCAACTTCGACCACTTCTCCATGATCGAGCACGATGAGATGGTCTGCCTCGCGCAGGGTACTGAAGTGATGCGCAATCGTGATCACCGTACGGTGCTCAATTAAAACTCTGATGCTTTTTGCCAGTGCTGATTCCAATTGGAGGTCTAGATGCGCATTTGGTTCATCCATTAAGAGCAGCGGCGCATTCTTCAGGAAAGCTCTTGCCAGCGCCACCCGTTGTGCCTGACCACCGCTCAATCGCGCCCCGCCCTCGCCCAGCGGCGTGGCTAGCTTTAGAGGCAAACTCATGGCAAAATCAGCAAATTGGGCTTCCTGCAAAGCCTGCCAGACCGCTGCTTCGGGGATCGTCGTATCATCCAAACGAATGTTTTCCAATAGAGAGGTATTGAACAAAGTCGGTTTTTGTAAAACCCAACTGATTTGACTGCGCCAAACTGCAATCGAAAATCTGCGGATATCAATCGCATTCAGTTCTATCGTCCCTTTTCCAGGTTCAATAAATCGCATGACGAGTTTGAGCAGAGTGCTCTTCCCCGCTCCGCTGTGGCCGACTAACGTGTATGCCTGCCCGGACTGGAAACTCAAATTTACTGCATGCAGCGAATCGTTCAGGCTTTGTGGATAGGCGAAAGAAACCTCTTTCAACGAGAGGACAAAGGGCTGGGTTAAATCCAACTTACCCGGAGCCGGTTCGCTGACTTCAATGTGAATGGGTTCAGGCTCATCCAATAATTGAAAAATTCGCACCGAGGCGGTGACTCCAGACATGCCGGCGTGATAGCGCATGCCCAGACTGCGCATGGGTTGGTAGAATTCCGGCGCCAATAACAAAACAAAGAACGCCTGTTGAAATTGAAGCTGCCCGTAAAGCAGGCGCAAGCCAATCTCGACCGCAATGATGGCGGTTGAAATGGTGGCCAGCATTTCCAATACCAGTGCTGAAAGAAAAGTGATCCTCAACACATTCATTGTCGCGATGCGATAACGATCGCTAACCTCTTCCACCCGCTTGATTTGAGCTTTGCTTTTGCCTAATATTTTTAGCGTCGTTAATCCCTGCAGGGTATCCAGAAAATCCGCTCCCAGACGGGAAAGTGCCTTCCATTGTTTTTTGGTCTCGTTTTCAGAAGCTTTTCCAACTAATGCCATAAAAAACGGAATCAAAGGCGCAGTCAACAGAAAAATCAGTCCGCTCACCCAATCCAATGGAAAAACAACGGCAAGGATGATCAAAGGTAGGATCACAGCCAAAAGAACCTGCGGTAGGTACTGGCTGAAGTAGGCATCCAGAGCCTCGATGCCTTGCATGGCAGCCGTCACCAATTCTCCACTTTGCTGTGTGTGAATATAGGCTGGACCCAACCGGGAGATCTTTTGCATCACCAGAGTTCGCAGCATCGTCTTGATTTTGACAGCCATCCAGGTGGATAACGTATCGTTTAATATTGTGAAGAGTACCCGAATGAAAACAATGATTAAGAATAAAGAGAGGATTCCCCTCACCTGAGCCAGGGTCTTTTCATCCAGAAAGACTGCTGAAATCACCCGGCTCAATTCCAGGGATTGCAGTACGACCATTCCACCGCTCAAGATTCCCAAAATCACAACCAGCGGGAATAAAAAACCGGTTTGACGTAAAAGCTGCATAAGACGCCGATTATTAAACATGAAGCTAATTTTGCCTGATTTTGTCCGATTCGTCAATTAAAACCATAAAACCCATACACCTTCGACGATCTTTCAAAGGGGTATAGGTAAATGAATTTTGCTGTGCACAAATAAATATAAAAACTTATAGGATTTCGAGCATTCGGATGATTTCTTTGAGCGCTGCGCTGAAAACTTCATTCATCACTGTGTCTTCGGCCTGGTAAGGTCCGCCGAAGACTCCGTCTCCATAAAATTCCTTGGCCTGCAGTGGGTTGAGAATGCGATTTGTCCCCAACGGCTCTTTTTCCGTTTGGGGAATCGCAGTAGATCGAACAAATGGAAAAGCTTCAATCCAGTTGGCGTGATAGGAATGCAGTCCATGAGATTCTGCCACTGCTGTTACTCCCTGCGAGATCCACCAGGAATACCAACCCATCTTTAGCTCCGGCAGATCGCCGGCGATTTCATGAAGACGGTTTTGAGCCGGCCCATTTCCACCGTGGCCGTTGAGGATCAAAATCCGGGTGAACCCATGTGCATATAACGATCGAACGATATCTTCGACCAGGTTAATGAGTGTATTGACGCGAATGCTGATCGTCCCGGGATAGGCCATAAAATAAGGTGAATTGCCAAAGTTTACTGGAGGAGCAACCACAACCCCGGTCTGCTGTGATGCGGCATCCGCCAAAGCCAATGGCACTTTTACGTCTGTCAATAAATTAAGATAGCCGTGCTGCTCAGTGGATCCCAGCACTAAAATCACACGGTTGTCTCTTTTTAGGTAAGCTTCCACTTCCATCCAATTTATTTCGCCCAGACGCATAATCAGCCTCCCAAATATTAATTAACCAAAAATCCGGAGTGTTTCCTACACTCCGGATTATAGACTTAGACAACAATATTTACCAAACGACCTTTAACATAGATCACCTGTTTTGGTATCTGCCCGGAAAGTGTTTTTTGTACCGCTTCGCTGCCAAGGGCAATCTTCTTTGCTTCGTCCTCCGTGACATCTACCGGTACTAAAATACGGTCGCGGAGTTTTCCATTCACCTGCACCACCAGGGTGATTTCTTCCTCTGCTGCGGCAGTCTCATCGACTTGAGGCCAATTCTGCGTATGGATGGAATAAGGTTCACCCAGTAAATTCCACATTTCCTCACTGATATGCGGGGAGACAGGTGCCAGCATTTTCACATAGATCTCGCAAGCTTCATTCCAGGCAGGTGATCGATAAACTTCCGGTTTCAGCCGTGCCATTTCATTCATCAACTCCATCAAACTGGAGACAATGGTGTTGAATTCAAAAGTTTCAAAATCCCGCGTGACAGCTTTCAAGGTCTGGTGGACTTTGCGGCGCAGCATCTTCACCGCTTCATCATTAACTGCTCCATTCTCGCCTGGTTCCAGAATTGTCGTCCAGACCCGCCGCAGCCAGCGCTGCACTCCGTCGATGCCCCCACTATTCCACGGACCGCCCATATCCCAGCGAGAGAAGAACATTAAGAATGCCCGAACGGTATCGGCGCCATAACTGTTGACCAGATCGTCCGGCGAGACCACATTTCCACGGCTCTTCGACATCTTTTCAGAATCTTCACCAAGCACCATCCCCTGATTGCGCAGTTGTATCATGGGTTCAGGACCTTTTGTAATGCCCATATCCCGCAGCGCTTTGTGGAAGAAGCGAGTGTACATCAGATGCATGTTGGCATGCTCGATGCCCCCGGTATAAGTGTCAACCGGCATCCAATATGCATACTCTTTCGGGTCGAAGGGAGCCTCGGCATAATCCGGGCTTAGATAGCGCAGATAATACCAGGAAGAACACATAAAGGTATCCATGGTATCCGTTTCTCGTTCAGCATCCTCGCCGCAAATCGGGCATTTTGTGAAACGCCAGGTTGGATGCAGCTTCAACGGTGATTCTCCGGTAGGTTTCCACTCTACATCATCTGGCAATTTCACCGGTAATTGATCTTCTGGAACTGGGACCGCACCGCATTTCTTGCAATAAATGATAGGGATGGGAGCTCCCCAGTACCGTTGGCGCGAGATTAACCAGTCGCGCAGCCGGTAATTCGTAGAACTCTTGCCAACCCCTTTTTGAGTAATGTAATCGATGGCTGCCTGGATGGATTTATTCCCCGGAGTTCCTGAAAGCGGCCCGGAGTTAACCAATTTTCCAGTTGCCGGGACAGCGTTTTCCAAATTCTCAGAAGAAATCTCATCCATGCCATCAGGCTGAACGACAACCTTGATGGGTAAGCTAAATTTGCGTGCAAATTCAAAGTCACGCTGGTCATGTGCCGGGACGGCCATGATGGCTCCGGTTCCATAAGTCATCAGCACATAATCGGCAATCCACACCGGAATCTTTTCGCCGGAGACCGGATTAATGGCATAACCACCGGTGAATACTCCGCTTTTTTCTTTATCCGAGGCCTCACGCTGAATATCCGATTGGCGCAGCGTTTCGCTGATGTATTGATCGACTGCTGCTTGCTGCGCGGTGGTGGTGAGCTTTTTCACCAGGGGGTGCTCAGGGGCCAGCACCATGAAAGTGACCCCCCACAGAGTATCCGGACGAGTGGTAAAGACTTCCAACTCGTCACCTTGTTCAGTGTGAAATTTAGCCAGAGCGCCTTCAGATTTGCCGATCCAGTTGGTCTGCAATACACGTACCCGCGACGGCCAATCCAGCGTATCGTAATTCAACAATTCTTCAGCGTAATTGGTAATCTTAAAAAACCATTGATCAAGGTTCTTTTTAATTACCGGTGTACCGCAGCGCTCACAGTGGCGATCATCCCCCCATACTTGCTCCCGAGCCAGCGTCGTATTGCAATGCGGGCACCAATCTACCGGAGACATCTTATGATAAGCCAACCCATGTTTGTAAAGCTGTTCAAAGAACCACTGCGTCCAGCGGTAATATTTTTCATCCGAGGAAATGATTTCTCGACGCCAATCAAACATAGCGCCCATTGTTTTGAGTTGTTTGCGCATGCGATCGATATTGGAATAAGTCCATGTGCACGGATGTATATTGTGATTGATAGCCGCGTTTTCAGCCGGCAGCCCGAAAGCGTCAAAACCGATGGGGAACAGCACATTGAATCCGTTCATACGTTTGTAACGGGCGCGAGCGTCCGATGGCGCCATGGCATACCAATGCCCGATATGCAAATCACCGGATGGATACGGAAGCATGGTCAAAGCGTAATGCTTCGGTCTCTTGGGATCGATGTCGGAATGATACAATCCGTCCTCTTCCCATTTCTTTTGCCATTTGCTTTCGATTTCCGCGGGAGTATACATTGGGATGGTTTTGTTTGCCATTTTTTTCTCCAATTTTGAATATTAATAAAAAAACCTCCGTCCACTCAGGGACGAAGGATTTCTCCGTGGTACCACCCTGCTTGTCAGAAAGAAACTCTTTCTAACCGCTCTGGACGCGCTAACGGGCGTTAACCGTGTCCGGCTACTTGATTCACCGGAAAAGCTATCCTCTGAGAAGAGGAAATCAGGCGAGTTCGATCTTGCGCGTTCCGTTCCGCATCTCCGGGCTCGCACCACTCTCTCCCGGCTCTCTGACGGATGATCTACTATTCCTGCTTTCGCTTTAGTGGACCCAGGGGGATTCGAACCCCCGACCTTCTCAATGCCATTGAGACGCGCTCCCAACTGCGCTATGGGCCCAGATTATTCTTCCCCTGTCGAGCCTGCCTTACCAGTGGACCTGGGGGGATTCGAACCCCCGGCCTCTTCAGTGCGATTGAAGCGCGCTCCCAACTGCGCTACAGGCCCGTATTCAAAGGTAGAAAGATTTTACCTGAACGCGTTATCTATGTCAAGATATTATTACAAAGCGAAGAATAAACACATTTTTATTAAAACCTGCAACCTCAAAAATATTATTGATAATGCTCGCAATTTACAACAGTATCTTGTTTTTTGTTTGTGCAGGTATCTGTTCCCGGTCCACCATCAATATAATCCTTACCACCTTGACCATTAATGTTATCATCCCCACCTCCCCCGTAAATCACATCGTCTCCTGCACCTCCTCTTATAGTTTCGTTTGCATCGGTTCCAATAATACAGTTTCGATCTTTATCCCCTTTATAGTAATTATTTGGAAATGGTCCAAATATTATCTCGTTGCTTGGGAATCCAGCGCACATTGGAAAAAAATCTCCAATACTAATAGGCTTTGTATAATCTTCCAGTCCTGTGACCGGAACCGTGTTTGCGGTAGTCATCGCATAGGAAGCAACGATCACAATCATGATCAGGAAAATAAAAAGGACAATAAAAAATCTACGCTTTCGTATCGAACCAGCTCGCTTCACGCTACCCCACTTTTTTATCATTCAAGATTTTATCGAATTCAGAGTATGGCAGCGGTTTGCTGAGAATGTTGCCCTGAATGCCATCGCAGGCATTCAAACGGAAAAAACCCATTTCTTCAGAGGTTTCAATCCCTACAGCGGTGACACCTACTTTGTTACGGTGAGCCTCCTCAATGATGCCGCGTGTCACATTGCCGTAACCTGTGTCGGTAACCGCTTTTTTCACCAAGTTTGGGCTGATCTTTAGTTGGTCGATGCCCTCCAGTTGGTGCAGCATGCTGATGTCGCCGCTTTTGTCGCTTTTGACCGTAATTTTCACACCTAACTGACGGATCTGTTTCATATTGTTCATCACAGCTGCATCAAACAACAACTGGTCCAGGAAAATTTCAATACTTAAGCAATCCGCCCGCAGTTGATTTTCAAGCAGAGCATCTTCAATATACTTGGCAAGGCTGGGGTCTCTTAATTGTTGAATGGAGATATTAATTGCTAAATTAAAGCGCAGAGAGCCGCTGTCTTTCCACTCCCGCAGTTGCTCACAGGCTTTTTGCAGCACCCAATTATCGATTAAACAAATTAATTCACTCTTTTCAGCAAAAGGCAGGAATTCGGATGCCATAAGCAAGCCTTTTTGGGGATGCTGCCATCGTAATAGGGATTCCACCTGCATGATTCGCCCATCCTGCAGCGAGTAAATGGGCTGGTAGAACAATAGAAATTCATTATTCTGCAAAGCCCGGTAAATTTCGCTCTCTATAACATCTTTCTCTTTCCCCTCCGGAAGCGTGATCATCTGCCGGAACCGATAAACCAGTGTATTTTCCCTGACCAAATAATCAGTGTATAACGGTTGCTGATGGAAAAAAACAGTGCTGTTCGATCTTTCTGATAATGCTGCCAGGTCCTCAAAAGAAGTTAAATCCACGATTCGTTCATTGCCGCTCACTGGGCTGACCTGGGTTTCTACCAGCATTGGACCCATGAGCATTTTTGCTTCGAGGGTCCTATCATTCTTTGAAGCTCTTTTAAATAACGCAGTAGGGATTGCAATGCCTAATAACGCAAGTAGTGTTGCGATAATGGCGATATTTCTGGCACTCTGTACCGGCAATTTCCAGATAAAAATCGGCAATGTGTTAATTTCTTCAAAAGAACTTACTACTTTGCCCGACGCAGTCGGATGAAAAGGATCTGTTTCCGTTGTGTTACTGGCAGGTAGGTAAAGCTCCAGCGGATCAACCATGAATGTCAAGTTTGGTGTAAATGAATCTGCCAGCACTTGTCCCGCCAATTTGCCATCAATTTTTACGGTCGGGGTCAGAAGTAATGAATACTGTAAATTCTCCACCTTAGTGATGTCGGAGGTGTTTTGAATGATTGTTTCCAGGGAACAGGTATTAAAACTGGCATCGGAGTGAAATGTATTGCCGCTAAATTGGGTCTCTGGAACCAGTAGAAAACTCCTCTTCCAGCCATTATTTGCCTGCAATACCGCGTTGACTGAATAAGTGCCGCCGCCAATAAATATGCTATCCGTAACCAGTGAATAGTCAAATAGAAAGTTAATATTGCAGCTCAGTGTAGTGTAAATCGGATCGCCGGTTTGGATTTCTTTCGTATCATAAATGTCTTGACCCGCTTGGCCAGTATAAGAGAATTTCCCGGTTTGCTGGTAGGGAATGTCTTTTGTGGCTGTTTGCATGAATGGCTGCGTAAAAGCGAAAATACCCAGCACTACAGCTAAAAGTCCGAGGGCATAGACAGACCACCAGTAGCCGTTACGCCAATTGGCGATCTTGTAACCCATTTGAGCAGCTGCTCCGCGTTTTTTGGTACTGTTTTTTTTATCTGTTTGAGTGATCATGGATACCCCAATTATGGCACAAAATAGCCCGGCAATGAGCGCAATTATCCAGGGTGATTTAATAAATGTCAAATACTTACCGCTGTTTTTAAAGACAAACCAATATTTGGCAAGAATCTCATTTTTTTGGGGGTAGTAGCTGTCAATCCAGGAATTATTATCCCCTTTCATCTGGTAGCTGCTTTCATTAATTCCGACTATCCGATGAAATACATTCCCAATGCCTGGATATTTATAAACGACGATATCCCCAACAACGTACTCATTCGCTGTCCGCAGAAAGACCAGGTCGCCTTTGTGGAACAAAGGCTCCATGCTGTTGCCGTTAACGATCACATAATAACTATGCCCGCCTAATTGAATTGGCGCAAAGAAGATCCATATCAGGATCAAGAGCACAAAACCAATAGCGGCTGAAAGCGTTTTTAGATTTAATAATCGTTTCATAAAACTGCTTAATTAATAAGCGCGATCCCTAGATGGGATCGCGCCCTTTAATCCTAAAGTGACTTAATTACTAGCTACAACACGAAGGTTATTTGCAGCGTAAACTGTACCAAAGGTCCCTGTGCAAACTACGGTTAACGAACTTCCAGTTCCAGTTACATCACATTTAGTTGACCAAACTGTGCTTGAACCAGTGATGAATACTTGAAACTTAGGAGTAACGTCTGGTGCAGTTGCACCAGCAGGTAAACTCGCGGTGAAATTAACTCCAGTTATATTTGTATTTGTACTATCCAATACATACACTATACTAGAAATTTTATAGCCTGTTATTTGTCCATTACCATCACCTGCAGCGGTTACTGGTACAGTATTAGCAGCAGCGAATGCGTACGTGGTTACTGATAAGATCAATGCAATAACAATAATAACGGCAACTTTTCCTTTTTTGAACATATGATTTTCCCTTTCCTTTTTTGAGATTTGTATATATTGTATGTAAAAACAGTTTGCAATGAGTTAACAACACCTAATGAAATAAACGTTGATAACTGTTTATTACCAATATATTACAAATAACTTTTTTGAAGAAATAGCAGGTTCGAATATTAAAATAATCAGATTATTTCAAAAACCTATTGACAATTTTTTTCAGTATCCCTTTGAAGAGGATGTGGTGTTGTTGAGGTATTCACTATTGACTATGTGAAAAGTTTTGCTAAAAACCAGGCCCTCCCTTCAAAACGGGGGGGGGGTGTTTACATGGTCGATCTTGTAAATATTGGTGGAAGAAAAAAGGAGTGAGAAGGGATTTTTATTTTTGTTTGTAAACAGAAACCTTACCCAATAAAGAATTTAGGAAAGAGGATTTGAATTGAAAATTAACTCTTCAATTATTATTTTTCTTGTTTTAACGAATGCCTTGCGCTCTCAGCCTGCAGTGCTGCACTTACTGCCACCGATGAATCTACCGAAGCTGCTACCGCTTCTCCTGCGACTGCAATCGCAACCACCACATTAGCACCAGTTGCAGCAATAGCGAATGGCACCTATGCAAAAATTCTGGCAAAATTTATCCCGGCTTTCAGATGAAATACATTCCCAATGCCTGGATTATTATAAGCAACGATATCCCCCGCAATATACTCATTCGCAGTTCGAAGAACAACCAGATCGCCTTTATGAAACAAAGGCTCCATACTATTTCCGTTAACGATCACAAAATAACTCTGCCCGCCTAATTGAATTGGCGCAAATAAGATCCATATCAGGATCAAAACACAAAACCAATAGCGGCTGAAAGTGTTTTAAGATTAAATAATCTTTTCATTAATGGTCTGAAATAGAGAAGCGCGATCCCGAAGGGGATCGCGCCTTTTTCTTTGAATAACTAGCTAGTTAGCAGCAACAACCCGTAGTCCAGTAGCGTTTGCTACTGTACCCAGTGTGCCTGTGCAAGTAATAGCTGGCAAAGTACCAGTGCAGGTGATCCAGGTAGAGTTGGTAGTTCCGGTGATCTGCACCTTGAAAGTTGGGGCAACTGCCGGTGTTCCGTTGGCTGGAACGGCGTTGAAAGCAACTGCAGTAATGTTCGTATTCGAGGAATCCAATGAATAGGACACAGCGGAAATGGTGTAGCCAGTAATTGTACCGTTACCATCACCAGCAGCAGTTACTGGAACAGTGTTGGCAGCAGCGAATGCGTAAGTAGTTACTGAAAGGATCAATGCGATAACTATAATTACGGCGATCTTCCCTTTTTTGAACATATTATTTTCCCTTTCGTTATTTTTGTTTTTGAGATTTGCAACTATTTTACATAAAAACAGTTTGCAACGAGTTAACACATAGTAAATAATAAAAGATTGCAAACTTAGTATTACCAGAATATTACATTTGACTTAGTTTGAAGAAATAGCAGGTTCGAATATTAAAATAATCAGATTATTTCAAAAACCTATTGACAATCGTTTTTTCGCGTGCTATAAACAATTCCATGTTATCAATATTCGGCCCTAAGCAACACCGAGGTTACACCATCCTATTGAAGGAGATCGGTGCTGTTTAGGTATTCACTTAATTCGTGATGCAGTTTAATCAAAACCAGCCCCCCCTTCAAACGGAGGGCTTTTTTTTACTGGTTTTACTTTCGAGGATTGGAGAAAGAAAATTTAGCACCATAACGAGAATTGGAATTATCTATAAGCACTACAATACCCAATAAGAGAAGAAAGAAGAATCGAAATGAAAAAGTTGAATTACGCAATTGTTATGATGATATTGGTTGGAGCCTTTGCTCTAGCCGCCTGCGGTGCTGCACCCACCGCGACTGAAGCGCCAGCAGCCACTACGGCAGCACCAGCAGCAACCATGGCAGCCGCGACCGCCACAGCAGCGGCAACTGAAGCCCCGACTCCGGTCGCTCAGATCACTGCAGGCCTGGTTCAGAATAATCATCTCTTGATGTGTTCTGATCTCCCTTACCCGCCTCAGGAATTCTTCGATGAAAATGGTGATCCTCAAGGACTGGATATCGACATCGGCGCAGAAATTGCCAATCGCCTTGGACTGAAATTCCAGGTGGTGAACAGCGTGTTCGATACCATCATCGCTGCTGTCACCAGCGGTAAATGCGATTTCATCATCTCGGCCATGAACATCACCAAAGATCGCCAAATTCAGGTCAGCATGATCCCCTACTTTGAAGCCGGACAATCCTTCGTCGTTGTGAAGGGTAATCCCAACAAAATCTCTGTCCCCACCGACTTGTGCGGACTGTCTGTTGCCGTCGAGAGCGGCACAACCGAAGTCTCTTACTTGCAGGGGACTGACAACTATGCCGGCAAGGGTCTGACTCAGGAATGTACTACTGCTGGCAAGAAAGCCCCCAATGTGGTCATCACTCAGAAAGATACTGACGCCTTGCAGCAATTGCAATCCGGTAAAGTGGCAGCTTACTCTACTGATTCACCGGTAGCCGGTTATTATGTCGTCCAGCACCCCGATGAATTCGAGATTGCCGGCCAGGTAGTTGAACCTATCGCCGAAGGTATCGCGGTTCCTTGCGGCGCTGCTGATTGCACCGGCGCACCCTTATCCAGTGTAGGTCAGGCCATTCAGACCGCATTCCAGAGCATGGTCGCTGATGGTACTTACGCAAAAATCCTGGAAAAATGGCAACTCTCCACTGGAGCTATTAGCCAATAACGATCATAAAGTTAGATTGAGCTTGTCAGGGTCAGCCGAGGAAGTTTTTTCGGCTGACCCAATTGAATGCCAGGGAACAGCTTACCTGAAAGACAGTTTGAAAATCTATATTGAGATTAGGAATTTAATTCATGTACCAATTTAACTGGGCTTTATTTTGGAAATACCTTTGGCCGGGTACAGCGCTTCAAGATCCCCTCATCCGCTCAGGATTGATCGTCACGGTTGCTGTAAGTGTGATTGCGCAATTGTTAGGGGTAATCCTGGGGCTGTTCGCTGCCTTAGGTAAAATGTCAAAAATTGGACCGTTACGGGTACTCGCAGATATCTATATCTGGTATTTTCGCGGTACTCCCCTCCTCGTCCAAATGATGCTGCTCTTTTTCGGGCTAGGCGTTACCCACATCTATAATTTCCCCGATATTCATCTCGGTGCCATCGTGATCTCAGGCGCAATCCAGGCAGGCACGCTGGCACTTGCGATTAACGAAGGAGCGTACATGGCCGAAATCGTCCGGGCTGGCATTGAAGCCATCGACACCGGCCAAATGGAAGCCACCAAATCGCTGGGGATGCCCTTTGGCCTGGCTATGCGCCGCATCATCCTGCCGCAAGCTGCCAAGGTAATCATTCCACCCCTTGGCAACGAATTCAATAACATGATGAAAACCACTTCGATCATGGTAGTGATCTCCGCTGCAGAATTATTCTTTGCTTTTACCCAAGTCAACGCACGCCTCTTCAAACCCTTCGAGCTTTTCATCGCAGCCTCACTGTATTACCTGGCTCTGACCACGATCTGGTCATTTTTCCAAAGCTGGATCGAATCCAGCCTGGGCGAACGCAAGGGCGCTGCAAAAACCCCTGGATTTTTCCAACGGGTATTTGCGTTCAATACGGTTAATGGAGGACACTGATGACTACATCCGTGATTGCCCCTCCCGCTGCCAACCTTAGCGACGATACCATCGTCAAATTTGACCACGTCAACAAGTATTTCGGTTCAATGCATGTGCTTAACGACATCTGCCTTGAGGTCAAGAAGAACGAAGCCCTGGTGATCATTGGCCCTTCTGGCTCTGGCAAGAGTACCTTGCTCAGGTCAATCAATCACCTTGAGAAGATCAACAGCGGCCACCTCTATGTCAATGGACACATGATCGGCTATTACGAAAAAAAGGGCCGATTATACGAAGATAATGAAAAGAATATTGCTGCACAACGTGCCGGCATTGGCATGGTGTTTCAGCGCTTCAATTTATTCCCGCATCTGACTGCCCTGGAAAATATTATGGAAGCCCCGCTCAACGTGCTCAAGCTATCACGTGAAGCGGCCAAGACGGATGCAGAACGATTGTTACAACGCGTCGGTTTGAGTGAGAAGCGAGATAGCTACCCCAACCAACTCTCGGGTGGGCAGCAGCAGCGTATCGCTATTGCACGTGCCCTGGCCATGAAGCCCAGCCTGATGCTCTTCGACGAACCGACCTCAGCCCTTGATCCTGAAATGATCGGCGAGGTGCTCGATGTTATGAAAGAACTGGCCCATGAAATGACTATGATCGTGGTTTCTCACGAAATGGGTTTTGCCAGAGCTGTAGCGGATCAGATGATCTTCATTGATGACGGCCGGATCATTGAATACTCCACGCCAGAAGAACTGTATATGCATCCGCGTGAAGCCCGGACAAAGGAATTTCTGAGCAAGATTTTACATTAAGCCTCGAATATTTAACTGAAACTCGCTCCGTTTCAAAAAACAACTCCTCAAACGATAAACCAATTTCTTTACTGAGAAACTGATTTATTCTTTGAGGAGTGAATAATTTGCTTATTTTTCAGCTCTTCATCCATTGTTGAAGCGTTTTTTAATGTCAAGCAAAAGCCGCGGAACTACATCAGTCGGGTGAACCCGGTTTTATACGGCATCCGTTCCCTTGAGCTATAAAACGGATGTCATATTAATGTTCTACTGGCCGGGTTTTCAATGGCTCAACGGAGTAAGCTGAATTTGCTTCGTCAGGGCATAGACCGCTGCCGCGTCGTTTTCGCTATCCACAAGGGCCCGCCCGATGACCAACACTGAGTTATTCGGCGAGGAGATCTGTTTCATCCCCAGCGGCATAGAACCCTGCCAACCAGGACCGGTTATCAGGAAGTCACCCGCCAGGGAACCCGTGGTACGTTTGCCAACGTAGGCAAAGTCAGCGCTATCGAAGGGATCGGTGAATTGAATACTGTAGTAGCGCCCGGAGAAATCCGGCACATGCAAGATTAGCGGCCCTTTGGAGAGGTCGAGCCAGCCGGCGAGGTAGAGCAAGTCGCTGGCTCCTGTGGCTAATAAGCCGGAGCCTGATGCCGAGGACGAAGCTGTATCGGACCCGGCGTACAGCGTATTGACTGGGATTGGTCCGCCGCCGAGACCACGCTGAAGGATCGCTCTTTTAAAGCCACTGCAGGTGATCGCCGGCCAAAAATAAATGAAAGCGAACGCACCAATTGCCCATATGACGAGTATCACTGCGGCGAACGGAAAGAGCGGACTCCTCATCACAATGAAATGCCTGTAGATGACCCATGCCAGGATTGCCAGGATGACGAATGTAACAAGGTGACCATGTTTCAGAATAAACCTGTTCATATCATTGCACCTTACTGACTGGCGGCACGTGGTACTCGCCGTCTAGAACTGCACGACCGGGCAGATACGCGCGCAGCATTAGCTTGAAGTTGCCGGCTGGTGCAGGCAGCCAGTTGGGCTCGTGACCCGCGGGAGCTGTGCTCTGGATATAGATGTCGATTGAGCCATCGGCGTTCGGCACGAGACCGGAGCGGTCGCCGAGGCTGTGGCGGTCGATCGGGTTGCTCACCATGTAACCAACAACATCGGTGATGGTGAGCGACCAAAATGCATCGTTCGGCGGTAATTGCCCTGCCGGAAAATGCAGGACGTAATTGTGCTGGGCGTTCAGCGTCTTCCGCGTGCTGTCGACGTTTGTCGTCCAGTACGCCGCCTCTTCCACCACATTGACTACAGGCAGGAATTTGGCGCTCGCGGCACGCATGAGGATGCCATTGCCGGGCTGACCGCATTTCAAAGTGGTGCTCCACCCGTTGACGGTCGTGGTCATAGTCTTGATCACAGCATTCATAATGATAATTGCCGTGAGATACGCAAACACGCAACCGATGATGATCGCCTGCACGATTTGATTAGTTTGAACCATTGCGAAGATATTTGCCATACATTCATTATACGTCTTACTCGGGGTTGTACCTTGCAGGTATTTTGTCGGTTTTCTGATTAATTAACGTGAAATGCTGATGCTATTACTACCCAATGAAATCCAATTATTTGTTCCCTTTAATCAACAAGGAATGAATTCCTATCGATTCACCAGAGAATTCTACCCGCACTCAAAAACTCGGGCTATAATTTCCACAGGAGATCCAAAATGGTAGATAAACGTCTGCAATTACTTTATGATTTACTCGATAAAAATCAATTAGATGCTGTTGCTATTAACCCCGGCCCGGCATTGACTTATTTGACCGGACTTCATTTTCACCTGATGGAACGTCCAACCATCTTGTTGGTAAGTAAAGGAAGTTCCCCCGTGCTTATTTTGCCTGAGTTGGAAATTGGTAAAGTGAATCAGTCCCGTATTTCTTTACAACCGGTCACATTTGCCGATGACCCATCCTTATGGCACTCTGCATTTACCTCAGCAATCGAAAAATCCGGTCTTAGTCAGGCAAAAATTGGCGTTGAACCCACCCGCCTGCGTTTCTTTGAGTGGAATTACCTGCAGAATGCAGCTCCTAACGCGAATATCCTTGGGGCTGAGTCTCTGTTCAACGAACTGCGCCTGTGTAAGGACGACCTGGAAATTAAGGCCATGCGTAAAGCAATCCTTATTGCACAGGATGCCTTGCAAGATACGCTGCCATCGATAAAGGTTGGCACATCTGAAAAAATGATCGCTTCTGAATTGGTAATCAATCTGCTGCGCCTGGGGAGCGAATCTGATTTACCCTTTGCTCCAATCGTTGCCAGCGGACCCAACAGCGCCAATCCGCATGCCGTCCCTACTGAGCGTACTCTACAATCTGGCGATTTACTCGTCATTGATTGGGGAGGAACCTACGAGGGCTACTTTTCCGACCTGACCCGAACATTTGCCATTGGTGAAGTTGATCCGGAATTACGTTTTATTTATGACACTATCAAATCTGCCAATGAGTCCGGCAGAGCTGCCGGCGGACCCGGGCTTACAGCATCCGTCGTCGATAAAGCATCACGAACTGTCATTGAAAATGCGGGTTATGGAAAATTCTTTACTCATCGCACTGGTCACGGGCTTGGAATGGAAGCACATGAAGAACCTTATATGTTCGGAATGAACTCGCAAATTCTCAAACCTGGCATGGTCTACACGGTCGAACCAGGTATTTACCTGCCAGGCAAAGGCGGCGTCCGGATCGAGGACAATATTATCATTACCGCCAACAGCTGTGAAACTCTCAGTTCTTTCTCCAGAGACTTCACTGTCTTGTGATCCTCCTTTCTTAAGGTTCTGGCATTCTAAGCGATTTCAAGGAGTCCTGCCCTATGGATAAAAAACCGGAAATCATCCATGCAGCTGAGCCTTTCTTACTCAAAGGCAGCCAGGTCGGCTGTTTGCTTATCCATGGGTTTACCGGTACGCCGTTTGAGATGCGTCTTTTAGCCAGGTCGCTGGCTGATGATGGGTACACCGTTTTAGCTCCCCGTCTGTTTGGACACGCCACTGATCCGGATGATTTATCTCGTGCCCGCTGGTGGGATTGGATTGCAGATATTGAAGATTCTCTGGCAATTCTTAAGGGAATCACTGACCATCAAATCGTTTTGGGGCTCTCCCTGGGAGGAGCACTGGCATTACTGGTTGCTGCTCGATATCAAATCGATGCCGCAGTCTCTTTTTCCACGCCTTCTGACCTGGCCCAAGATTCACAGATGAAATATCTCCGACGGCCTTATTGGCTTATGCCGACACAATTTAAGAGGAAAAAAGAACTGCAGAACCTGCACACCGGGAAAGATCAAATCGACTATCCGTATTTTCCGAAAAGGTCGCTTCTTGAACTGCAATCCCTTCTCCAAACCATGCGCGCCGAACTGCCATCCATTACGATTCCGCTGCTCTTCTCACAATCGCATGATGACTCCACGATTCCTCCAGAAAGCATGAATTACCTGTATGAGCACGTATCATCCGAGGTGAAATCGCGCCTCTGGCTTGAAAAAAGCGGTCATGTGATTATTCGCGGATCTGAACGAGAAAAAGTGTTTGCTTCCACAAAAATCTTCATAAAACAAACGCTGTCTAAAAATGAATAGGAATTCCTGGCTGGTTGCCATTGCCCTTTTCACCTGGGGGTTAGGTGAAGGTTTCTTCATTTATTTTCAACCGCTTTATTTACAACAATGGGGAGCCAACTCGATTGAAATCGGGGGCATTCTAGGCGGTGTAGGGGTGATATTGGCGCTTTCCCAAATTCCCACCGGTTTGCTGACTGACCGTTTCGGTCCCAAAATATTGATGTGGGCATCCTGGATCATCGGCGCAATCGCTGCCTGGGTGATGGTTTTAGCTCCGAGTTTACCTGTTTTCATAGCCGGTTATTTGACCTATGGCCTAACTGGGTTTGGCGTCATTCCAGTCAATACTTACATCACGAATGCCCGTGGAAAAATGAGCGTTGGCAGAGCTCTAACCTTTTCGTCAGGTATGTACAGTTTGGGAGCAGTCATGGGGCCTCTGTTAGGAGGTCAAATTGCGGAGAAGCTGGGTTTACATAGTGTGTATATCGTTGCCGCGAGTATTTTCGTGGTTTCGACCATCATCATTTTATTTACGCAGTCGATCACAGAAATCCATCCGGAAGATTTACGCGTGAAGAATTCTCACACAATCAACATTCTACGCAATCCGCGTTTTCTGCTATTCTTAGGAATGAGTTTTGTGACCCTTGTCGCTTTGTATCTACCACAACCGCTGACTTCTAACTTCCTGCAAAACCAGCAGCATTTATCCAATTCCACTATTGGTTTATTAGGAGCTATTGGCAGTCTTGGCAATGCTTTTGCAACTCTGGTTTTAGGAAATATCGCTCCCTACTGGGGAATGGCCATCGGACAGATCTGGGTTGCCCTCTTTGCGGGTTTATTTCTATGGGGTAATTCCCCTTTCTGGTTCGGATTGGGTTATTTCTTCTTTGGAGGGTTTCGCCTTTACCGGTCGATGACCCTCGCCTATGCCCGCCCGATGGCAAACCCTGCCCAGATTGGCTTGCTCTTTGGTTCATTCGAAACGGCTGCGGCTGCTGCAGTGATTATTTCCCCTGTGCTTGCCGGTTTTCTTTATAATCAAAACCCCTACCTGGTGTATAAGTGGGCTTTGATTTCAATTCTGATTATGATCTGTGTAAATTTGATTTTAATGAAGCTGTATTTTCCAAGAAGGAAAAAGGAGGCAAAATGACCTTACAAATTCAGGCTTTTACTCTAGGTCCGATCCAGAATAATACTTATCTCATTTATGATGACGAAACTAAACATGCTTTAGTGGTTGACCCGGCTCTCGAACCAGCCCCTCTCGCCGAGTTTATCAACCAACATTCTCTGATCCTCCTCAAAGTATTAATCACCCATGCTCATTTTGACCATTATTATGGCCTGCAATTTCTCCAAAATAGCTTTCCGACCCTCAAAGACGTTTACCTCCATCCGGACGATCTTGACCTTTGGCGAGCCGGCGGCAGCGCCAGGCAATTCTTTGGCAAAAACCTTGACATTGCAGAACCCAACCAAATCTTCACCACTATGGATGATATTTTTCTCGATGATCATGTTTTTCAAATTCGTTCCGTCCCCGGACACACTGCGGGATCTGTCCTTTTTTACTCAAACGAATTGAAAAGTGCGTTTTGTGGAGATGCAATTTTTTACCACGGTATTGGCCGTACCGATTTACCCGGCGGGGATTTTGATACTCTAATTCAAAGCATTAGAAATCAAGTATTTACATTGCCGGATGAAACCAGACTATTCCCCGGTCATGGACCTGCAACCACTGTAATCGAAGAAAAAGAAAATAATCCATTTCTACACTGATTGGATAGAATGAAGGTCATTTAGAAAGGGATTACAATTTAACCTGAAGTGAGCTTATCAAAGCTGACTGATTTTACCGGGTCAGCAAAAATAATTGGATTGTTATTAGCTAATATTTATTGGTTCTGTGTAACCTGAAAGGAGAAAAAATGCAATTCGTACGTTTTGGCGGTACCGGTCTTAAAGTATCAAGAATTTGCCTGGGTTGTATGAGTTACGGCGGAGGCTCAGAGCGCTGGCCCTGGGCTCTTCCAGAAGAACAAAGTCGGCCTTTCATCAAGAAAGCGCTTGAATTAGGGATCAATTTCTTCGATACTGCCGATGTCTACTCACTCGGAAGGAGTGAAGAAATAGTCGGGCATGCCCTGCGGGATTTCACCAATCGCGATGAAGTAGTTATTGCCACTAAAGTCAACGGTGAGATGGGGTCTGGTCCCAATGATGCAGGTCTATCCCGTAAGCACATTTTGGATTCCATTGATAATAGCCTCAAACGCCTAGGTACAGATTATGTCGATCTCTACCAGATCCATCGCTGGGATTATCACACTCCAATTGAAGAAACCCTGGAAGCTTTGAACGATGTCGTACGCATGGGAAAAGCTCGCTATATTGGCGCCTCTTCTATGCATGCCTGGCAATTTGCCAAAGCGCTCTATACTTCTGATCTGCATGGGTGGGCTCGCTTTGTTTCGATGCAGCCGCATTACAACCTCATTTATCGGGAAGAAGAACGGGAGATGCTCCCATTATGCGTCGACCAAAAGATAGCGGTGATTCCCTGGTCTCCATTGGCCCGTGGACTGCTCGCTCGCAGCCCAATTGCCAGTGAAGAAGGTACAGTCCGTTCGAAGACGGATGCGTTCGGGAAGAATCTTTATACCCGCGCAGATGACAAGGCAATTATCAAATGTGTAAATGATATTGCTGAAGCCCATCACCTGCCTAACGCACAGATTGCGCTGGCCTGGATGCTTTCGAAGGATGTCATCACCGCTCCAATCATCGGAGCGACCAAGCTCAACCATCTGGAAGATGCTGTTGGTTCTCTCTCCGTTGAACTTTCTTCGGATGAGATACATCTGCTTGAAGAAGCCTACCAGCCCCACAAAATTGCCGGTTTTTCATAAACCGCTCAATTTCAAATCGCGAAAACATAAATAAAAAGGTACTGCAAACCAGAATTGGTTTGCAGTACCTTTATCTTTTAAGCTCTATTTCGCGAAATCGACCGCGCGTGTCTCGCGGATCACCGTAACCTTGATCTGACCAGGATACTGCATCGTTTCTTCCACTTTCTTGGCTATATCTCTAGCCAACCGAGTCGCTGCCAGGTCATCAATCTCTTCAGGCTTCACTATAATGCGTACTTCACGTCCTGCCTGGATTGCATAACTTTGCCCGACACCCTTAAATGAATTTGCAATCTCTTCGAGGGCGCGCAAACGCTTGATATACTGTTCCAGGTCCTCGCGCCTCGCACCCGGGCGAGCGCCAGAAATAGCATCAGCAGCCTCAACGATCACAGCTTCGATGGTTTCTTGATCTACTTCATGATGATGCGAAGCCATGGCGTTGACCACTTTTGAATTTACGCCGTAACGTTTGGCGAATTCGGCTCCCAATTGAGCATGCGTTCCCTCAGTGTTGTGATCCATCGCCTTTCCAAGGTCGTGCAGTAAACCACCCGAACGCGCAATCTCAACATCAGCACCAAGTTCAGCAGCCAGCACAGCGGATAATTTTCCGACTTCAACTGCATGTGAAAGTTGATTTTGACCATAAGAAGTGCGGAATTTCAAGCGACCTAACATCTTGAGAATTTCCGGATGCAGCCCGGCGACACCAGTATCAAATGCAGCTTCTTCACCGGCTTCAACGATGGCATGATCGACAGCTACGGTCTCTTCAGCTAGAATTTTTTCAATATGTGCGGGATGAATCCGACCATCAACAATCAAGCGATCCAGCGAGCGGCGGGCAATCTCTCGACGCACCGGGTCAAAACAAGAGATGGTAACAGACTCGGGTGTATCGTCCACGATCACGTCAACACCGGCTGCTTGCTCAAAGGCACGAATATTACGCCCGTTGCGACCCACAATGCGTCCCTTCATCTCCTCATTTGGTAATGAAACAATTGAGGTGGAAACGCTAACCACATGTTCAGAGGCTACTCGTTGAATGGCATCGGTAATGATTTCACGGGCGCGCTTTTCACCTTCCGCGCGGGCTTCGCTTTCGATCTGACGAATAATGCGTGCCATATCGTTGCGGGCTTCCTTTTCAGCTTCGCCGAGTAATACCTGTTTGGCTTCATCCATTGTCATCTGGCTGATACGCTGAAGTTCTTCCAACTGATCCGTATACATTTTCTCAATATCATTGGCGCGTTTATCCATCACGCTCTGGCGTTTATTCAAATTCTGTTCACGTAATTCCAACCGTTCGATCCGATGATCCAGTTCGGCACGTCGTTTTTGTAAACGATCGTCTTCACGCAAGATATCCGACCGGCGTCGTTGAACTTCTGCTTCTGAGTCTTGCATCACCTTGAGAGCTTTATCGCGCGCTTCCAGCTCGACTGTCTTTGCCTTCTCGGAAGCAGATTTGATAATATTGTCAGCTTTGGATTTCTGATCTGCTTTGAATTTATCGGTGATAACCCTTACCAGAATTACGGTCAGGGCAGCGACCAAAACCAGCGCTCCAGCAATCACATAAAAGATATATTCCATTTCTCAGATTCCTCATTATAAATTTTGTCTCCGGTCCTCTCGCACAGATTCCCAAACCGAACGGACGACAGGCGCAACGGTTCCGTAGGAGAAACCACGCCTCAATAAAAAGGCGCTCAGCTTTTTACGGAAATCTTCCCATTCCAGGTTGGAATATTTCCGAATCTGCTGCATCGCTGCCTGGGTAGCCAGTTCAGCATCCTCTGCTGATCCAACCAGAGCTTTGTCGATATCTTCAACCGCAACTCCCTTTTTGACTAACTCAAACCGAATTAATCTTCGGCTGCGTGGATGAAGGGTGTTTCGATTCTCGACCCACATTTCAGCAAATTTACCATCTTCAAGCAGACCTGCTCGACTTAACTTGAGCAAAACTTCATCGATCTGTTCAGATGAAAAACCCTTCTCATATAGTTTTTGGTGAATTTCATGGCTGGTGCGCTGATGATGACTGAGTAAATTGATTGCCTTTTGATATGCGACTTCATTTCCATCTTCGCTGCAAAGGGCAGTTATTTTTTCTTCACTCAATCGTTGTCCTGGGTGTAACCAGGCAGCGACAATTCTTGAGAGACCAAACGCATACTCGCCATCCAGATAGACATTGACTCTTTCTGGATTTCTTTTTTGTATTTTCAGGCCAGTAATTTCTCTCTCTACCATAAAAACAAAACAGCCAAAAACCAGTGTCAGTTTTGGCTGTCCAATTCACAATAAAATCAGAATATCAATTAGGGGGTAAAAATAACCCCGTAGTCTGAATATCTACTCTCGAGAATCCATGGAATAATGAGTTGTATTTCTTCTACAGTCTTTCAGGAATTTTATCTCAAGGTAAGGGTTAAATTCATTAAGGTCACATGAAATAACTCTGCTATTTAAAATATCAATTCCTTGTTTCTGCAATGTGCGGCCCACTTCCCAAAAAAGTAACATCCAAACTCCAATTGGAGTGATAAAACATTTCCACTGATTTTATTGAATCGGTCAGCCCTGTCTAAGAAAGTAGACAGTTATACTTCTAATATTGGATTATACATGATATTTAACATTTCATCAATTAATTCTTAACATTTGTAATAATTTGCCTGTTGTACATTAGTTTAAGATTACAATTGATAAGCCATTAGAGAAAAGAAAGGAAGAAAATGCCCTCAATATCCACACAAGAAGCTCTGGATTACCACCATCTGAATGGCAGACCTGGTAAGCTCGAAGTTGTGCCAACCAAACCTCTCGAAACCCAGAGAGACCTTTCGCTGGCGTATACGCCTGGGGTCGCAGCGCCTGTCCTTGAAATTGAAAAAAATCCACTTACCGCGTATGACTATACCAATAAAGGTAATTTGGTCGGCGTCATTTCTAATGGCACGGCCATTTTGGGGCTTGGGGACCGCGGAGCTTTGGCTTCTAAACCGGTTATGGAAGGCAAAGGGGTTCTTTTTAAAAAATTTGCTGGAATTGATGTATATGATATCGAAGTTGATACGCATGACCCGGAATTATTCATCAAGATCGTTCAGGCAATAGGCCCTACGTTTGGAGGCATCAATCTGGAAGATATTAAATCACCTGAATGCTTTATGATCGAAACTCGCCTTCAGGAACTCATGGATATTCCAGTGTTCCATGATGACCAGCATGGAACTGCTATCATTCTCGGCGCGTCGTTGATAAATGCGCTCGAATTGGTAAATAAAAAACTTGATAAAATTAAAGTCGTCTTTTCTGGAGCCGGGGCGGCCGGTATCTCCTGCGCGCGGCAGTTGGTCAAGCTTGGCGTACCCCGCTCGCATATTTGGATGTGCGATGTTGCCGGTCTCGTTTACCCCGAACGCAAAGAATTGATGTTCCCGGAAAAGACCGCCTTCGCCAACGGCATAGGACCTGCTCAATTAGGAAGCGTCATTGAAGGCGCGGATGTGTTTATCGGGGTCTCAGTAGCGAATATTGTCAGCCCCGAAATGCTGCTGCGTTTGGAGAAGAACCCCATCATCTTTGCCATGGCTAACCCTGACCCCGAAATAAATTTTGAATTGGCCAAACAAACCCGTCCGGATGCGATTGTCGCCAGCGGTCGATCTGACTACCCCAACCAGATAAATAACGTGCTGGGGTTCCCATATATTTTTCGCGGGGCGCTCGATGTCCGCGCTCGGAAAATCAATGACGAGATGAAGATTGCTGCTTCACGTGCGTTGAGTGCTTTGGCTCACGAACCAGTGCCCCATTCTGTTCTTAAGGCATACAACCTTTCAGCTTTGGAATATGGCCGAGAGTATATTGTACCTAAACCTCTCGATCCCCGTGTCAGTGAGTGGGAATCCTCAGCAGTTGCAGCCGCAGCCATCCAGAGCAGGGTTGCCCGTTTACCTTTGGATTTGGTCGCCTACCGGCAAAAGCTGGCTTCTACCAGGGATTAATCCTGGAGCGATGCACCTTGAAATATGCTAGAATGAGTATATGGAAAAAGAAGTGAAGAAACGTTCTCCCGAAGAAGAACATTCGCGTCAAGCCTGGCTAGAGATCTGGCTGCCTCTGTTGATTGGGCTGATAGCTTGCCTGTCTATACTCGTTTTGGTTATTTTGGCAGCTGTAAATGGAAATCCCATTGTCAATCAATTATCTTCAGTTTCAATCATCATGATGATTGTCCCTTTGCTGTTTGGGGGTCTCATCTACCTGGTGATCGCTGTATTTATTGATTATGGTTTGATCAAAGGAAATAAAGCCATCCCTACGTATGGGATCAAAATACGTCAGAAAGTGGATTCAATTTCTGGAAAAATACAGTCCATTCTATATTCCTTTGTCACTTTCATTACAAAAATTGACTCTGCATTAGCAGTATTGAAATCACTCTTCATGCGCTCAAAATCATCGACTAAATAGGATCGTTTAGGAGATTTTCAATGTCTACAAATAAAAAACAAAACAACCTTATATATTTCATTTGTGGTGGTGTAGGTTTATTGACCGGTATTGCCGCAGCTTATCTTTTGGTCAAAAATAAAGAGGGTTCGACAGAAAATAAAGCGGTCATGAACTCAAAAGACGGATTGAGAATTGGCGTCAGCCTGGCTTCCTTGCTCGGGCAAGTTTCTGAAATGGGCAAAGCTTAATAATCAATAAACCCTCCTCACGGAGGGTTTATCAAAACGACATCTATATCAACGCTGAACCCTTATGCCAAAAAATTATTATCTGAATCTCCTGATTGTCGGGGAATTAAACCGTGACTTCATCATTGATTTATCAGGAAAACCCACCAATGACCTTCCCGGCGGCTCATTGCTTAATGCCGCTGCTGGTGCCAGAGTTTGGTCAGAGAACATTGGTTTGGTCAGTCGCACAGGGGATGATTTCCCAAGTGAGTGGATAGACGCATTTGAAAAGCGCGGGTTTGATACACGGGGAATCTGGCAATTACCTCAAAATTTTGACGTGCGTAGATTTTATTTCTGGCAAGACCCAAACCATTGCATCACAGATTCACCCGTCGCCTCATATTCACATTCCGGGCTTCCCTTCCCACACAATTTGCTTGGCTATTCTTCCGTCTTCACCGAAGCAACTGAAAAGATGTGGCGAAATATTACTCCTCATCTCAATCCCACTTTTCCACCTGAATTCTTAGATTCTCATGCAGTGCATATCTGTCCAATTAATTTGATCTCACAAATTAAATTAACTGCATTTTTCCAGCACGCCTCGATTAACACCATAACGGTTTCCCCGTCTGATGACTATATGAATCCCGGATATTTCGAACAGCTTCCGGCAGTAATTAAGGGGATTACCGCATTTTTCCCTTCAGAATTGCAATTGGGCACGCTATTCCAGGGGCGCGCGAAAGATGTTTGGGAAATGGCTGAAGGATTAGCTGAAGCAGGCTGTCCATTAACTGTGATTCAACGAGGTGAAAAGGGTTATTGGATGTATGATGCCGCCAATCGTTTAAAGTTTTCACTCCCCTTCTATCCGACCCGGTGGTTAAACCCGACTGGAATTAACGATGTATTTGCCGGCGCTTTCTTAGGGGAATATAAAAAGAATTACGATCCAATTCATGCTTTGCTCGCCGGTGCTGCCACCGCATCTGTGGCTGTTGAAGGGGTTGGACCCTTTTACTGTTTGGATGGTTTTCCGGATATTGCTTCTGCGCGCACAGAAGTCTTAGCTTCGATGCTGAAGAGAATCTAACTTTTAATTCTTCCCCGTAAAATTTTGTTTCTTTTTATTTATGAGTGTAAAATTTCATAGATATCGGTTAATCTAGATCAGTTATACAAATCTAGCAGGTGGAGAAAACCTATATGGATACTCTCATGCAAATTGAAGTTCAAATCACTTTGTTTATCCAAAGCCTTGGTGCGTGGCTGATTACCCCCTTTAAAGCCATAACTTCCTTGGGAAACGAAGATTTTTATCTTTTGGTTTTGCCGGCTCTCTACTGGTGCATTGATGCCACCTTGGGATTCCGCGTAGGTGTAATGCTGGTCATGTCTAATTCCTTCAATGGATATTTGAAAGTGCTTTTTCACAGTCCCCGTCCTTTTTGGGTAGATGCGCGGGTGAAAGCATTGACGAGTGAAACCTCCTTTGGCCTGCCATCAGGGCACTCTCAAAGCGCAGCCGCTATTTGGGGAATTTTCGCTGCCAGTGTAAAGAAAAAATGGGCAACGATTACTTGTATTATTGCCATTTTCCTGATCGGTCTTTCCCGCATTTATCTGGGAGTCCATTTCACACGAGATGTTCTCGCTGGCTGGCTCATCGGATTAATTCTTGTCGTTGTATACCTTCTTGTCGAAAAACCCATTGCCGGCTGGATCAATCCGAAATCGCTTTCCTTTAAAATCATTTCTTGTTTTCTGGTTTCCCTGCTATTAATCGGGATCAGCCTCCTGTTTAATTTACTTTTTGGTCATTGGCAAATTCCATCTGCGTGGGTAAATCAGGCCACGGCTGGTGGTTCAGTTCCTGACCCGTATAACCAGGAAGGTATTTTCACCATCGCTGGAGTCTGGTTTGGCTTTACTGCTGGTTATGCATGGTTATTATCCAGGAAAGGCACAATCGTCGTAAGTGGATCTGCGGGGAAGAGAATTGCCCGTTATTTGGTTGGATTGGTTGGAGTCGGCATAATCTATCTCGGTCTAAAACTGATCTTCCCCGTCTCACCAGATTGGTTGGGCCTCTCTTTACGCTATATACGCTATGCTTTACTTGGTTTATGGGTCGCGGCTCTAGCCCCTATGTTTTTCGAGAAAATTCGTTTGAATAGTTAAGATATGTAACTACTTTTAAGGGATCTGGTTTTGCGAAATCACGTATAATATTAATAGAAGTTATTAGGAGAAATAATATGCGTGGTTTTAGGAACTTTATTTATGGGGCAATCCTCGGGTATTCTATTGGAAGTGCACTTACTTTGTTATTTGCTCCGGTCTCCGGTAATTTATTACGCATGAGGTTGTACGATTATTGTACTAATATTCGTACCGACGTAAAAAATGCCGCTGAAAGTAGGCGCCAGGAACTTGAAAATGAATTACTGGAACGGCAAAATAAAATATAGACCCGAGAAGAGCAGACCAATTGAATAAACTTGATCTGCTCTTTTTTCAAGGACTTGCCGAAATTTCAAATTGATAGTTTGCTTTTTGGCGGGTATATCGAGCGGAACCGCTGACGACTAAGGTGGTTTCAGATGAAATACCGGTTGGTTTAATATTAATTTTCAAAGATTGCCCCCCATTGACCAGGTATTTCTCGACGGTTGTCGTATTTCCGTCCCTTTGAACAACAGAAACAAGAAATGTCTGGGGAATCTGATTTTCAATGCGAGCGAATCCTGTCAATTGCCAGCCACCATTATCTACCTCAAAGCCGGTCTGGTAATCGATTTGAGGAATCGCAATATTATCAATAACAAACCCTTCCCCGGTAACCCCCGCGTCTGTAATATATTCGAACTTCAATTGCACTTTTTCGCCTGCAAATTGCGAAAGGTCTAACTGTTGATGAATCCAACTGCTACTTGAACCGTTGTAGGCGCAGCCAAAATTATTCCCGGTTTTATTTAGGGAAGTGCACGAAGGGGTGTTGAGAATCTTCAAGGTCTTTCCATCGGTAGAAGCCAGGAGATATACGAAATCATAATCTTCTTCAAGGTCATACCAGACATCATATGTCAGAGTGATTTCTCCGGATATTTGACTGAAATCAAACGTATGCGTCATACTCGTGTCAGATGAGTCAGACATATTCGACCAAAGATAGTGACTTCCCTCCTGAGGAAATTCAGAAAGAATATTTACGGTTGGCGCACCGATAAAATTAATACTGAATGGTGTACTGCAAGAAATTCCAATATAATCGGTTCCATATTGATTTACACTTTCTGAGCGTTCCATTCCATCACAAGATTCAGAAGATTTGGATTCCGTGAAATCAGGAACACTGATTAAATTATGATACCCATAGCGGCCGTCACCGTTCTGCGTATCATTTATATAATTCGCTAATGTCCAATCCTGGAAAAACCCATCCGAAGTGACCATTTGTTTGGTTTGCGGATCGACCAGGTTCTCTGCAGAAAAAACATCATCCAGGCTGGCTAATCCATTCAGCGGATCGGCGACTACTGCCTGGGTTGTTTTTTCTCCGAACCGGTCGAGCAAGTACGCGGTAAATAAAAAGCCCGATCCATAGTGAGCATTGCTTTCAGTAGAGTTGTTCGGCCATTCGGTCAAATTAATATCTGGGTTGGCGGCAAATAATCCGTCGAAACCACCGGCTGAATACCCATTGAGATAAGTTGCCAACTCAGAAAAGCCCTCGTTCAGCCATAACTCTTCATTGGCATCATGGTACGTGTGAATCAAATGTTGAAATTCATGAGCCATTACACTTAAAGTATATGGATCAGACAAGGTTTGAATATCCGCATTGATATAAAACATCTCATGTTGATTCGAATATTTCTGCACCTGCGTCAGGTACTCATCACTGTCAGATTCATACCCGGCAACATTAGATCCTAGTCCTTTAGTGTATAAGATGTAAATGTGCGGATCGTTATCCACTCCAGGAGTCCATTCTTTTCCAAAAAATTCTTGGTCCGTAGGGTAGATTTGGTTGGTAAAAGTCTCGGCATCCCTTTTCAATGTCTGTTTATCAAAGGTTATTCCATTCTCCACCCAGAAATAGACAACGTTGGTTTGATATTGCAGGGTGGCAGTTACGTTGTTGTTCGAATTTGAATCTTCATCAAGCACCCAAAAGTTCGATATGTCTCCATCTTTATAGGCTAGAGGAGGAGTAGTGAGTGATTTTGGGGCATCGGTGAGGCCGTTAAATTCTTCTGCCAGATGGAACCAATTTACCTCAGGGATGTCTGTCTCTTTCAAAGAATCGAGAGTGGACTTTGGAGATTCGGTGAATGTATGGATTTCTTGCGAGGTATCCGGGGTTTGAATCACCTGGGTAGGAGTAATACTTTGTGGAGTTTGGGTAAGCAGGGTGGTTTCATTTTGAAATCCAGGCAGCGACCTGGAGAAATAAAGTGTTAATCCGAAAGTGATCGCCAAACACAAACCCAAAACGATTACACCCAGGAATACGAATAATGCAATTTTTTCAGAGCGGTCCATTTTCGCCTTGAGAGTCTGCTTTCGTCCACCGCCAGGTTGCTGCAACCAGGCCTGACGTAAACCAAAGATAGGGTAAAGCAAAACTATCCACACTGAAACCTTCAATAAGGAAGGCAATCAGCATGGAAATCCCCATCCATCCCACAGTTTGCTTCATTAATTGTTTCGAATGGGTTAATTGGAACGCGGTAAAACCGGTAATCACCAGCAATAAAAAGAAGAATGCGAACCCAATAATGCCTGTTTCAGCCAGGATCCGTGACCACATGCTCTTTATATTCATTAACCCGCTTGAGTGGTAAACCAATCCACGGACTTCAGTTAACGACCAGGCAGTATCTGGAAGAAATTCCGGGAAATAAAAACCTGCATTACCCAAACCGACTCCCAATACTGGATGAGCGTTAAATATTCGCCACCCGGTCTGCCAATAAGTCACTCTTTCACCAAATTGAAGGATGTCTGTATATTTGGTAATTCCCCCTTGCTGAAGCAACTCAAAAGAGAAAACCTGCTTCATGCGGCTATCGACCTTGCTCAACAAGTAAACAATTCCGATTGCGCCTCCCACATAAATGCAAACCATCCCAGTAATAAGCGCTGCCGTAATTAATCCCCGGGTAGTTTTTGAGTTCCATCTGGCGCTAAGTTTTCGAATAATCCAAATATTGAGTCGGATAAAGAAAAAACCCAACACCAATAAGAAAGCAGCCAATCCTGCTCGTGACAGTGTTTTGAACAATATTCCAAACCCGACCACGAGGAAAATATTTTCGACGGAGAATTTTCCAATTCTCTTTTTTTGTGCTGTGAAACGACTGATTGTCGCCGACAACCAGTAAGGTAAATAGACCATATTCAGCACATGCGCGAGCCAGGAAGGTTCTGATGCAAAACCCACAGAACGATTTTCGAAAAAAGTGGTCGTTGAGAAAAAATGTTGAATAATTCTAAATAAATTAGGAGTGTCGGTTGGAGAGAGGTAATAACCAGCGCTTGCGATAATGTCCCAGGCAAGCATGATCCCACCCCCCCAGTTTAAAGCGCGTAATGTTTGGTTGATTTTCTTGTTATCATGAGGGAGAACAGTCGTCAGTAAATAAAACAAAATACCCACACAAAACGTAGCCGTGCCTGAGGCAGCATTTGTTAATATTTTTTGGTCTTTATAAATCGGAGTATTCAGAAAAATACTGACACCGGTCGATATCATCCCCACTGCCCAAAAAGCGAGCGCGACCTTGGTTTGTGCCGGGAAAGTCCCTTTTTTCCAAAGGTAGACCGGTAGCCAGGTGAAACATAATAAAATGAGAAATATCAATGAGGCTGGCGCAACTGAAGACGAATGGACAAGCCTGGCAACCAACGGCATACTGGTGATAGGTAATGCAGCCACCAAACCGATCCAGAAAATCCAGGTGACTTTTTCGAATTGCTTTGCCATTAAAGAGCACCTTTTATTTTAGGTTCCGGGATAAGATTGGTAGAAAAAATGAATAGACCGATGATCAGACCCAGAAGCATGCCGGCTAAAGCGGAAATGTTTTGCCCCAATAAAACCGGCCCCTCAGGTAAAGAAGGTGAATCGGTCAATGCAAAGCTTGTATGTAAAAATAGCAGCGACCCTGAAACGATCTGGCTTTGCGGGTCATTGATCACTTTCTGAATTTCATTTTGCAGCTGAGAAAAATCTTTGTAGGTGCAGCTTGTTGAACCTGACTCCAGATCGACTGATTCCTGTAAACAAGTCACCAATGAGTTGACATATTGCTGCGACAAATAACCGGTGACCGCATTCGCTTTCATTGCCTGCAAAGATTGCATGGCGCTCGCCGCCCAATAACCATTGAGCTGCTGGGCTGTTTGGGCGTCGTTTGTGCGTACATAAAGAACCCAACGATTATCCTGCCGGTCCGCAGAAAGACTCTTGAGAATCACTTCATCTGAGAGATTAACCTGATTTGCCTTGGCTTTGTTCAGAACCTCAGCCTTCACGTCAGTTGAATTGATTATCTGCCCTATGCCGACGAATATCTGGTCTTCTTGAGTATCATCAAGTTTGCCGAGCACAGAATAATCCAAAACTGAAGTGATCACAGCTTTAGACTCATAAACCGGGTGAAGAATTTTAGTCAAACCTAAACCCACCCCGGCGCCTAACATCATCAATAAAACGAATGCCCACCAATAATGGATTAAACGGCTGAATGTTTTGGAAGGAAAATAATCTTCAATCATCACTGCTTTTCCCTGTCTAGGATAATTTATTATACCTATTAAACCAAACAAGTTCGTTCCGATGAGAACGAACTTGCTAATTAATCCTAGTAAGCCTTATTTGGGTACAAAATTGATGATGATCAGGTTCTTTTGGCAATCAGCATAGGTATTGAATTTTAATGGGTCGGTTATTGAAACTCCATTCGAGTCAAAAACTTGAATAATTAATGAATTTGTCGAAATCAAGGCCTGAGTACCCAAAACAATTTCGTATCCATAAATCCCATATGGTTTTCCGGCAGACATTCCGGTTAATGCCACCAAATTCACAGTTTTGCCAGCATAGATACCACTAACTTTGACCACATAATTTGGGATAGGCGCTCCATCACGATCAAATACCTGCCCGGCAACCCCTTGCCAACCGCAGCCTGAGTCAGGGTGGGCAAAGTTAGCCATATAGGCTGGAGAACCGGTTTGAATCTGGAATGAAGCTGTCGCGGTCGGTGCTACCGTTACTGTTTTCGTAAAAGTAGGGGTAGCTGAGGGGACAATAGTTGAAGTAACTGTCGGAGCAGGGGTTCGAGTGGTCGTTTTTGTCGGTGAGCCTGGGCTTGTGGCAGTCGCAGAAACAACCGTGGGAGTAACAGTTGCCATTTGCAGAGTTGGAACCTCAGTCGTCAGAACAATTGTAGGTGTCCCCAAATTCGGTTCGGCCGGTGCAAAACCATTACCATTCGTCAAATAAATGATGCAAGCAACAGCTAAAACGATGATGGTTAACCAGAGAATTTTCTTCAACATCCTGACCTCCGAATACGAATAATGACTTATAAATCAGGTGCAGGATGTGTGCCAGCCCAAAGTTACAGGTCTATTTTTTCTGATAGATCTTTACATCAGAATTTGCAAAGACCAACTGATAACCCGGGTCAGCCGTAATTTGCAGTTCGATCACCGAGGTATATTGCGGGGATTCCGCAATCGGTTGTGTATTTTCGGTGAAATACACATAATCAAACTTGATATTGTCCGTTTGAACAAAACTCTGCAAACAAGAGAGTCCATTCATCCGGCATTCGCTGATCGTTGTTAATTCCAGAATCGCGTTGCCTTGTGCATCTCCGGGTAGCCATTCTTTTCCCTGAGCCGTCAGTATGCTAACCCGTCCTGTAAGTGTTGGAAACCATTCAGCTACCATATCCGAATGCCAGGCACTCGGAAAATCAATCACTAAAAATTGACTATCCGAGGGTGTGTTTTCTTTTACCCAAGTCATCGCCTGGCGATTCGCAGCATTCACTGAAACCAGCAAATTTCCAGAAGAATAATATCCTACCAAATCATTGAAAATGAAAAAGAAAATTGACCCAGCCAGGATCAGCTTTATCCAATTATTTGAAAAATCGATCTCAGCCAGTCTGGGTTTTTCGGACGCTTTCTTCCCCCAGTGTAAATGCTGAGAAACCCAGGAGAACCAAATATCCAGGCAAATTCCAGAAAGCAGGGCGATGGGAATGGAGGAGCTGCGCAAATCGCTGCGGGGATCAATCAAGGTGAAAACCAGCCACCACATTGGCAGATACCAATTGCGTTCACGAACTGTAATGAATATTCCGATAAAGGCAATCAGAGAAAACAAAGTTTGAACCAGGTCCTGACCAGGGTTAACCAAAAGTAAACGTGCCAGTGTCCCCAAAATAGAAAAATTACTGTTATGCAATGCCTGTTGAAAAGGTAAAATCCCATGGAGTGAGACAACATCCACCCACCAGGGAGCAGTCAATAAAAGTACTCCCGCAGCACTCGCCAAAACCAACCCAAGTTCTTTCCATGTATGTTGAAAAAAGATAAAAAACACAACATAACTCAAAAGGAGCATCCAAGCCATTTCGAGGTGACTTAAGGCCGCTAAAGAAGTAAATAAGATGAACGTAAAATAATTTATCCATTTATGGGATTTTGTCCATTTCAGATAAGCTGCCAACGCTAAAATTGTGAAGAAAAGCGCAATTGACCGCGTCAGCCCTCCTCCCATGATTTCCCAGTCATAGGTGGAAGAAAGAAGCGCGAAAGTGAAAACCGCGATCGCCCGTTGCGTCTCTTTTTTCAAGAGTTGCGATGTGAGAAAATAAAAAGCCGGGATTGTCAGGATGCTGAAAACCAGTGGGATAAAACGTAATAACTGGATCAGATCGATGTGGAACAGAGTATTCAGAAATCCTGCCAGGTAAAAGCCGAGCGGTGGATAAGCAAAAGGAATACTTGCCTGATTGTAGGTCGTAAATGCCGGCAGACAATAGTGAGCCGCCTGCAAATCCTTAATCATTGTATAAAACATGCCGCCGTCGTTGAGGGGAAAATCGCTTTGAAAAACGTAGAAACAGCGGATTAATGCGCCTACAACAGTTGCGAACAAAATCACAATAATTGTGTTTCGCCGGGAAACACTGATCAGATGCTGATCGCTGCGTAATACTTGCTGTTTACTCAATGGATACCTTTCTTTCTTCTGTCCCCGAAATAAAACCGCCCAAGAATTTAGAAGTCCTTTGCTGGCTAATCCAGGCAATAAAAATACTGATCAGCCAAATGAAAAACAGCAATGCCAACCCTGAAGCAACTGCATAAGGCTCTTTCCCTTGAAAATAGATACCAAAAAGCAGCCAGGGCACTAACACAAATCCACCCCAAATGATTACTCTCACCCAGTTTTTTATCGCATCGTCCGTGAGCCAGATAAGAAGCGGCAGTAAAAAGACAATTTGATCAGAGAGCAAACTGTTTGGGTTCGGATTTACGAGCTGACTGAGCAAAATCAACCACCCCAAAACCAGAATATTTGGAAGTCTTTTCTTCCACCATAAGCCCAGAACCAAAAGAGTGATTATGAAAGCCACAATGATCAACAAAACCTTAAGCCACACTGCTGAAAGACTCAACCCTATAAAAGATAACCAGCTTCCTATGATGGGTTGGATCGGTACATAGTTTACATAAGCAAAAATTAATTGCGTCCAATCCGAAATCCAGGACGGTACAAGCACCCAGGAGATGATCCCTAAAAGAAGCTCTCCTGCTGCCGCGCCTGTGATAATACGCCATTGACGTTTGCGCAGGGCTTCGAGTAAAAAGAAAAGTAAAATCAACCCTGTTATCTGCGGTTTCATTGCGCACCAGGCTAACAACCCACCCACCAGCCATTGTCTGCGTGAGCTGGGTGAATCTTGTTGATGCAGCAATCCATAACTGAAAATCAGGATTGCGCCGAGCAATAAGGCAAACTGACCCAAAATCAACCCCCGGCTGATTGGATAAAAAAACACAAGACCAGCTAGCAGCCATAGGGATGGTTTCTTTTTTATCGACCTGACCGCCAGTATCATTACCACAAGATTGAAAGCGATCCAGTATGCCTGTGCCCAGGGATATGCCATTGCTACTGCAGGAAGAATCGCCAACAAGCCAAATGGCGGATAGGCATAGCGTAATTGATCTTCACCAGCTGCGGCAAGGCGGTGATAGATCCCCAGCTGGATTTGCTGAGTAGTAGCAAAAGCGTAAGGGTTGAGGTTATGTAAAAATAAAGCTCTTCCGGCTTGCCAGTAAATGTAAAAATCCGCTCCAAATAAAGTATTCGAGGTCACCAGAAACCTGATCCCTGCTGTCAGCAACCCGATACTAAGCAAGGCGATAAACATTACTTGGAACATCTCTTGGTAGGAATTATTCTTCATGACAATTCTCTTGGCTCAGATTTCACACACTCTCTCTATTGTAGAATATAATCGAAAAAGGTGATCATATGAAACAATTACTGCAAAATATGCATAATGGTCAGACGAGTATAGAAGAAGTTCCGGTTCCGACTATCAGAAGCAAATTCGCTCTGGTTCAGACTGCCTGTTCGCTGGTCTCTGCCGGTACTGAAAGAATGCTGGTGGAATTTGCCGAGAAAAATCTTGTGCAAAAAGCTTCTTCGCGTCCGGATTTGGTGAATCAGGTGATCTCAAAAGCCCAGCGAGAAGGGCTTCTTACTACGATCGAAGCGACCTTCAATAAATTGGATCAACCAATGTCGCTGGGTTATTCTTCAGCCGGGAAGATCGTTGAAGTAGGTAACGGTCTAGAGGGATTCAAAGTCGGAGACCGTGTCGCGTGCGGTGGAGGCGGTTATGCTGCCCACGCAGAATATAACCTGGTACCGCGTAATTTACTGGTCAAACTCCCCGATTCAGTAGATTTTGAATCAGCCGCCTTTACCACGCTGGGAGCGATCGCCATGCAAGGCTTTCGTCTGGGGTCTCCACAATTAGGCGACCGAGTCTGCGTCATAGGGCTGGGATTACTCGGTTTAATGGCCATCCAAATCGCTGACGCGGCGGGATGTAAAGTTTTTGGCATTGATCTTTCTCAAAAACGTGTCAGTATGGCCAGAGAATTGGGCTTTTCCGCTGCCGAACGTACGAATTGCGAAGAAACAGCCTCTGTATTTACCCAGGGTCGTGGTTTTGATTTGGTTCTCATATGCGCAGATACTTCTGCCAATGATCCTATCGAATTAGCCGGTCATTTAGCCCGCGACCACGGCAGTGTCGTCGCCATCGGTGCGGTTGGATTGAATATCCCTCGCAAAATCTATTACGAAAAAGAGCTCGACTTCAAGGTCTCGCGCTCCTACGGACCAGGTCGGTACGATTCGGCTTATGAAGAGGGCGGCCAGGATTATCCCTTCGGCTATGTACGTTGGACCGAGGGCCGCAATATGCAATCTTTTGTAGACTTATTGGCCAACAGAAAAGTGGATGTACACCCATTAATTTCACACCGGTTTGAAATCGAAGCTGCCCCAAAAGCCTATGAACTAATCACCGGGAAAACCGGCGAACCTTTCCTGGGCGTATTGCTCACTTACTCCCAAAAATCGTCTGAAGCCGCTCTCGATCACAAAGTTATTTTTGCTCCTTCTACACAAAGGGATTCTTCAGTCAAAAGGGTTAAAGCGGGTGTGCTGGGTTCCGGAAATTACGCCATGGCAGTTTTTCTGCCCGCAATGAAAAAAAGTGGGCTGGCTGACCTGATCGGCATTGCTTCAGGGGCTGGTTTGACCGCAGAAATTGCAGCCAAACGTTTCGGCTTCCAATTTGCCAGTTCTCGAGAAGAAGATATCCTGGCGAACCCCGATATCAACACAGTCGTTCTGCTCACTCGCCACCAGCAGCATGCCCGTCAAGTCGTGGAAGCATTGAATCAACACAAAAATGTCTATTGTGAAAAGCCCCTAGCGATCAATTCGTCCGAATTGTTCGAAATTCAAAACGCCCTAAATTCCCATGCGGCCCCGCTTTTGACCGTGGGCTTCAATCGGCGATTTTCACCATTCGGAAAACAATTACAACAGTTCTTTTCCGGCCGCAGCGAGCCCTTGTACATTCATTATCGAGTCAATGCGGGGTTTATCCCCTCCAGTCATTGGCTGCACGATCCTGCTCAAGGCGGTGGGCGCATCATTGGTGAAGGCTGTCATTTCATCGATTTCCTAGCTTTTCTCGTGGGGGCGGCCCCAGTCTCTGTTCGTGCCGCGGCTCTACCCGACGGCGGCCGTTATCATCAAGACAATGTCAGCATGACCTTCCGGTTTCCAGATGGTTCTGTTGGAGTCGTTGATTATCTGGCCAATGGCAACAAAAACACTCCCAAAGAACGAATCGAAGTTTTTAGTGGGGGTAAAATCGGCTTTCTGGATGATTTCCGCACCCTGGATCTGAGCACAGAAGCCAATCGCACAAAGAAACATGCATACCTACGCCAGGATAAAGGTCATCAAGCCGCCTGGACTGCCTTTTGCCAGGCTATTTTACAGGGATCAGCTCCGACCATCCCTTACGCTCAGTTATTTGGAGTGGCGCAAGCCAGCTTTGCCGTATTACGTTCTTTACAAACCGGCGAAGAGGAAGCATTTTAATTTTTTTAAACCGTGAATTCAATCAAGCGTGCTTATTTACTTCTCAAAGAGCTAGGTCCCTTCCAATTGGTTCCGTTTGCTCTATACCGGATTCAATTGAAATCAGGGAAGCTGCAGCAGCAGCATTCTCTACCGTGCCCGGATTTATCTGATCCGTGTACGGCCTTAAGCCAGGCTTTTCTCTTCAAACCACCAGCTATCGCCGACGAAAAAGTAAAAAAAGAAATACTTTCTTCTGCCGCTGAAATCGTGGCTGGTTTATATCATCCTTTCAGCGGTGATGCTGCGCGTCTGGATCTCTCATTACCCGTCACTCCTTTACAACATTGGACGTTTTACTGTGATCAAATTAATGGTCTGGATATTAAAACGATTTGGGAACCAGCCCGGTTCTCCTGGGTGATACCTCTCTGCCAGGCCTACACGATTCAACCTGATGACGAATTGGCGCGCACCTTCTGGCAACACTTTGAAGTATTTGTGGAAACGAATCCTGAATTTCAAGGACCAAATTGGATTTCTGCGCAGGAAGTAGCTTTGCGCTTGGTACCCTGGTTGATGGCTGCGCAGACCTTCCAAAATTCGCCGGAAAGTACTCCAGAACGGTTACAATTATTGCTCCGAGCCATCTGGCAAGCCGCATCCAGAATTTCGGTTACTCTCAATTATTCGCGTTCACAAAATAACAACCATCTGCTCAGTGAAACCCTGGGATTAATACTTTGTGGGCTGGTATTTATAACCACAGCCAATGGTAAAACCTGGCAAAAACAGGGATTCTCCGTTTTTCAAAAAGGAATTTTAGATCAAGTCGAATCGGACGGAACCTATAGCCAGCACAGTACAAACTATCACCGGCTAATGCTGCACCTGGCCTTACTTTTCACCAGGATTAGCGCGCTGGCTGGGCTTTCTCCTTCGAAGGCGGTCAAACAGCGGTTGGCCGCAGCGACACGTTGGTTAATTGCGCAATTTGATGTTACCTCAGGTCGTGTCCCCAATTTAGGGCACAATGATGGGTCAAACCTTCTCTCCATCGGCTGTGAGGATTATGCGGATTACCGCCCTACCGTGCAGGCCGCCAGCCGCGCATTTCTCGGAGCCCGCTGCCTTTTCGCTGGTTCCTGGGATCAGCTTTCTGAGTGGCTTGGGTTGATAGGGTCAGATGAAAAACATCTCTCCATTGATCAAATAGCCAGCCCGGCTGTGAACCGCATAGGGAATACCACCACGTGGGCGACACTGCGTTCAGTACAATTCCATTCGAGGCCGGCTCATGCTGACCTTTTGCATGTGGATATCTGGCACAACGGGAATAATATCCTCACTGACGCTGGAACCTATGCTTACAATTTACCCCAGCCGTGGGAGAATAGCCTTTCTGGTACTTCAGTGCACAACACTATCACTGTCAATGAACAGGATCAGATGGTTCGTGCCGGTAAGTTTCTCTGGCTTCAGCGAGCCAGAGTGCTGACGTTGCCTTTATCCTCAAACTCTGTAAGCGCCATTTTGTACTGCGATCTTTCGGATGCCTACACGCAAGTTCGAACCCTGACCTTTCTTCCAGAACAAGGGTTTGTGATTCTTGACCAAATTGAATTGTCCCGCCGCGGAAAGACTATTCTTCCTATCTCAATCCAATTCCTCTTGCCGGATTGGCAGTGGCATTTTGCGGATAATATACTGCAGCTTTCACATCTGCACGAAAGAGCATCGTTAAGAGTTTTCGGGGTTAATCCCAAAGATCGCTCCGCCGTAATTGGCTCACCTTCGTTGATACGAGCCGGGGAAAAGTTACTCGGCACAGATGAAAACCCGATTCGCGGCTGGGTCTCTCCTACTTACCTGGTAAAAATCCCTGCCCTTTCTTTTACGATGACATTTGAAACAAATAAAACGCTGGAAATCAAAACTGAATTGAATCTGTAAAGAAGTGAGTGTACACTCAACACATGCATATCCTGCTAATTCATCAAGCGTTTGCCAGTTTGGACGAAGCTGGTGGAACCCGTCATTACGAAATTGCCCATTATCTGGTTACGCAAGGGCATCGAGTGACGATCATCACCAGCCCGGTGAATTACCTGACTGGCCGCACTGCTGAGGACCGCATCCATTGGGTACAAAAAGAGATTCCTGAACCTGGGATCGTAATCCTGCGCGTATATGTCTACCCCGCTCTGCACCGAAGTTTCTTTCACCGCCTGCTGAATTTCTTCAGTTTTATGTTTTCCTCTTTTTTTGTTGGACTTGGAGTCAAGAATGTGGATGCCGTCTGGGGAACATCGCCGCCAATCTTTCAAGGTTGGACTGCCTGGTGTTTAGCTCGAATCAAACGCTGTCCTTTTCTATTCGAAGTACGCGACCTCTGGCCTGAATTTGCCATCGGGATCGGGGTTCTAAAGAATAAATTACTGATCAATTGGTCTTATTGGCTGGAGTCTTTTCTCTACCGCCATGCAGATCGAATCGTGGTTAATTCTCCCGGATTTATTCCCTTTGTGGAAAAACGAGGTGGAAAGAATATTGTCCTGATTCCAAATGGCGTTGATCCAACTATGTTTGATTCTGGCGATGATGGACTTTCGTTCCGTAAAGAACATGCCCTCGAGAGTGCCTTTATCGTCTTATATGCCGGGGCTCATGGAATCTCTAATGATCTTGCCTTGATCCTTGCAGCCGCGCGAATCACCCTGGAAGACCTGCAAATTCAATATGTATTTGTCGGCGATGGCAAAGAAAAATCCAACTTAATGCAAAAAGCACAGGACTGGAATTTATCCAATGTCCATTTTTTGCCGCCGGTGGCCAAGCAAGAAATGAATGGGGTTATGGCGGCTGCCGACGCCTGCATTGCCATTCTCAGCCCTTTGGATCTATACAAGACAACCTATCCAAATAAAGTGTTCGACTATCTCGCCGCGGCTAAACCTGTGATCCTGGTGATTGACGGCGTCATCCGCCAGGTCGTGGAAGAAGCACGTGCCGGTATTTTCTCTCAACCCGGTGATGCAAAATCACTGGCCCAAGCTATACTTAAGTTTGAGTCTGAACCCGCGTTAATCCGCCAAATGGGATTGAACGGGCGTGAGTACGTTGTACAGCACTTCAACCGGAAAGTATTATCTGCCCAGCTTGAAACTATTTTTTGTCAGTTAGTTGAGGAAAAATGTCCGAAAAAATCCTGATCGTTGAGGACGAGAAAGCCCTTCAAGAAACTCTAGCCTATAACCTTACCCATGAGGGGTATGAAACTACTGTTGCCGGGGATGGAAACACTGCAATCGCAAAGGCGCGAGAAATCCGCCCCGATCTGATCTTGCTGGACATTATGCTGCCAGGCAAAGACGGTTTTGAAGTTTGCCGTGTGCTCAGGCGGGAGATGAACACCCCAATTTTGATGTTAACCGCCCGCGAGGAAGAAATCGACCGGGTCGTAGGTTTGGAAGTAGGTGCCGACGATTATATGACCAAGCCTTTTTCCATGCGCGAATTGATAGCGCGAGTGAAGGCAATGCTGCGCAGAGTTCGATTAATTCGCGAAGAAGTTCAAGCCACCGATAAAGTGGGATTTGAAAAAGAGGAACTAAACTGCGGTAATTTAACCATCGATTTTAAACGCCGCGAAGCTATGCTTTCTGGAAAAGTATTGGGGCTCAAACCCAAAGAATATGATTTGCTGCTTTATTTCATGCAGCATCAAGCCAGAGCTCTCTCACGCGACGCCCTTCTTGAGCAGGTTTGGGGCTGGGATTTTACCGGTGACAGCAGAACAGTAGATGTACACATCCGTTGGCTGCGTGAAAAAATTGAAGTGGATCCATCCAAACCTGTGCGTATTGTCACAGTCCGCGGGGCAGGATATCGCTTCGAAGGATAATCCTATGCGCAAGCACACATATGTCTGGAAGATTTCTCTACCTTACCTAATTCTTTTGCTTGCGGTTTTGACCGGAATCACGTTTTTCTTAAGCAATTACTTCCAAACAATCCTTGAAGCCAATGTAACTAATAATCTGGCTGAACAGGCACAGCTTTATGCAAATTTGGCAGCCCCGGAAGTTTCCACTGGAACCCCTTATTCGGATCTGGCTGAGATAATCAATTCTGTGTCGACCAGTTCTATGAACCATATCACCATCATTTTGCCTGACGGCCAGGTAATTGCGGATAACGAAGCCAGCCCTGCCAGCCTTGAAAATTATTCCACTCATGCTGAGGTGATGACAGCCTTGCAGGGAAAAACCGGCACAGCCATTCGCGCTGCTGGTAAAAACGGTTCACGGCTTCTTTATGTTACGGCTCCAGTCTACAGCTCCGGAAAAATAATCGCCGTATCACAAATTGCCATTTCATTGGATACGTCGGATAGTTACATACAGCATCTTCGCATTGTTTTAGGAATTAGTTCCGCGATTATCATTCTCATTGTTTTACTCGTCATTCTCCTTTATTCCATTCGTAAAAATAACCCCTTATCCATGCTGCTCGAAACCGTTGAAGGCATCAGTCAAGGCAAACCCAGGAATATTCGACTCATTCAAAGGAATGATGAGATTGGAACGCTGGCAAATACATTCTTCGACTTGACTGACCAGTTAAATCGTCAAATCTCTGATCTGAAAAACGAGCGGATGAAATTGGCAGCTATTCTCACAAATATGTCGGACGGTGCTATTCTAGTCAATTTAGGAGGAGTCGTCACTCTGATCAACCCTGCAGCCCGGCATATGTTCAAATATTATGACGATCTCGCTTCTGCCCCACGTACCTTGATTGAGGTGGTTCGTGCCCATGAAATTGTCAATATCTGGAATCTTTGCCAGCAAAATAACCTCCAACAGTCCGTTGCCTTTGAGACACCAGTCGATCGGGAATATTTGCAGGTCATCGGTACACGATTGAACCCTACCCTGCCTGAATTTACTTTACTTCTGTTCCAAAACCTGACCACACAACGGAAACTTGAGACAGTGAGGCGTGATTTCGTCAGCAATGTTTCCCATGAATTGCGCACTCCCCTGGCGTCTCTTAAAGCGCTCACTGAAACGCTGCAGGAAGGCGCCTTGAACGATCCTCCGGCTGCTCAACGTTTTCTCACCCAGATGGATGATGAGATAGACAACCTTACTCAAATGGTACAAGAACTGTTGGAGCTTTCTCGTATCGAATCCGGGAAAGTTCCCCTCTTGAAGCAGTTGATTACCCCCCAGGAGGTCATCAATCCCGCAGTCCATCGGATGGAATTGCAGGCTCAACGCTCCAACCTCTCGCTTACTGTTGATTGTTCGCTCGACCTACCGAAAATCGAAGTAGACAGCAGCCGTTTACAGGAGGTCCTGGTAAATCTGATCCATAATGCCATCAAGTTTACCTTGCCTGGCGGCAGCATTGTCGTCTCAGCCGAAGCTCGTGAGGAAACGATTGTCTTTTCGGTAAAAGACACAGGCATCGGGATTCCCTCTGATGATTTATCCCGTATCTTCGAACGTTTTTATAAAGCCGACCGTGCTCGCAGTGGTGGTGGTACTGGACTGGGGCTCTCAATTTGCCGGCATCTGGTCGAAGCGCATGACGGGAAGATTTGGGCACAAAGCCGCCCGGGGAAAGGCAGTATTTTTTCTTTTTCGATTCCAATCCTTAAGCTTCACGCAGGTTGATCAACCCTGAATTTGGGAGCGGGTTACACGCCCGCAGTGCTTTTCAATGAAATTCGCTGCGATAATTATCGAAGCTTTGCAGCAAGTTGAGCCCGTCTCAGTTATAATGATCATAAACATTAACTTAGATTTGTGTCGGAAAATAGGGTTACTAAATTACAAGGTCACTGATCTGCTTCGCAATAGTTTAGGAGAGAATATGGCACGGGAAAACCTCATCGCACATATGCAGCAAATTAAAGATGAACTGCTTCTGATGGGGAGCCTTGTGGAAATTGCCACAGTGAACGCGATCGACGCCTTGCGCCGCCGTGATGAAAATACCGCCCGCCGAATTTATATTGAAGACCAAATTATCAATCAAAGGCGTTATTCGATTGAAAACGACGTTCTCATCCTGATTGCTACCCAACAACCTATGGCGCGCGATCTGCGCCGGATGGCTGCGATGCTGGAAATCGCTTCTGAATTGGAACGCATGGGCGATTATGCCAAAGGGAACTGTAAAGTGATCCTTAACTTAGGGGAAGTAGAAATACCAACACCAAATAAAGAGTTTCAAGAAATGGGTCAAATTGCTGTCGAAATGTTGCACCGTGCCTTAACTGCCTTTTTTGAAGAAGATGCAGAGACGGCAAGATTGATCCCCTTGGAGGATGATCAAGTAGACAAATTGTTTACTCAAGCGCAGCACTTGATCATCAAGACTATGTCGCAGCACCCTGACATCATTGATCACGCCAATCTACTCTTGTGGGTCGCCCATAATATCGAACGCATGGCAGATCGGGTGACCAATATATGTGAACGGACAATATTTGTGGCCACTGGCGAACTGATAGAATTAGAAGTCAAACCCCGGAACCTGATTGAAAGTTAACCTCTTTCGCCAAAAATCGGAAAATAAAAAAGGGTTGCATCATAAATAAATTTGATGCAAACCTTTTTAATAACGCCAACCAACTTTTGTTTTACGAATAAACCGATTATTTTTTTCTGTTGAAATTACTCTACGTTTTCAAATAAATCTTTTTCGACATGCTTTGTCGGAGCTGGATAAGCTCGCATAAAGGTATCTTTTGAGCTGAATATCCTGCGAATTTGTGAAATGATGCTGCCACCTGTATTCTGTTTTCCTCCCTGGCTGGCATGGCAGGCAGCGGCTCTCTCGCGCACCTCAGCTACGGGTAAATAATTCACAACCGCGTTCACCGGGAAGCTCACTTCTGCAATAGCAGCCAGATCGATATCTCCATTGCGCCCAAATTTATGCGGATCTCTGCCCATGAGCTTCATCAGAAACAAACCAAACCGCAGCAGCCCTTTCGGCAATGTGTGGAAATAGAGTTTAGCTGGAGAATAAACCGGGTAATCCCCTGGGAAAAAGCTGGCGTTCCCTGCCTCATAGAATGCTTTCTCGGTGGCACGTTGAATGGCTATGTGATCCGGATGATGATAACCGCCGATCGGGTCAAAAGTCAGCACAATTTGCGGCTTATATTTGCGGATGTATTGGACCACTTTACCTGCTACTTCATCCAGTGGAGCAGCAGCAAGTGCCTGCGGGTGTGCATTGTCCACGCTGCCCGGCATACCAGAGTCACGATAACCTAAAAAATCGACATGGGTGATGCCTAGGATTTGCGTCGCTTCCATCAACTCATGTTCGCGTAACTCCCCAACACTCGCATACCCATCCAACATCCCATCGGGAACATCTCCCACTTCTCCGCGGGTTGCACAAACGAGGTCCACTTCGACCCCTTCTTTGGCGTAAAGTGCTAGAGTACCGCCCATGCCAAAAGTCTCATCATCAGGATGAGCCAAAACAACCAAAATAACCCTTTTCGTTTCACTCATGAATGCCTCTGCATTATCCTCTTACTTTTTCAAGCCAACTTATCTTAGGTCGTTTTTGGCTGAATTGGACAATTGTACTCCTATCTGAATTGATATACCATTCAGAGTTCTGACTTTGGCGCTTCATGCTAAAATAACCTTATGAAAGTAATTCTCACTCACGAACAAAGCGATTTTGATGCAGTTGCCGCCTTATTGGGCGCCTGGTTGCTGGAAGATTCTTCCACACCCATTTTGGCTAACCGATTGAATCGGAACGTCCGCCACTTTATCAACCTTTATAGTATCGAACTTCCCTTCATCGAATCCCGCGATCTATCCGGTGAAACGATTGAATCCATCACACTGGTAGACACTCAATCCTTAGTCACTCTCAAAGGCATCAATCAAAAAACACAGGTCCATGTCATTGATCACCATCCATTGCGGTTGGAGCATTCGCAGGACTGGTATTTTGAAATCGAACGAACAGGTGCTTGTACCACGCTCCTCGTTGAAAAACTTCAGGAACGGTTAAGCTCTCTGACGATGATCCAGGCTACACTGCTGTTATTGGGAATTTACGAAGATACAGGCTCGATGACATATGCCTCCACTACCCCGCGGGATATCAGGGCTTGCGCCTCTTTGGTGGAAGCCGGCGGCAGCTTGCGTATTGTGTCAGATTTTTTGAACCCTGCCCTGACCGAAGCTCAAAAATCATTAACAGACCGTTTGATGGCGTCTGCCCAAACCCTTGAAATCAACGGAAAAGTGATCCTGATTGCAACCGCGGATGCGCGTGACATGCGCGAAGAAATATCCAGTGTTGCCCATAAATTACGCGACTTGCTCGACCCGGACGGATTATTTATTCTGGTGCAAACGAGCGAGGGTATCCGTCTGGTGGCTCGCTCCACCTCAGATCAAGTCAATGTTGCCCGAATTGCTGCGCATTTTGGAGGCGGCGGTCATGATCGGGCTGCCTCGGCGTTGATTGATTTTCATCATTTACACACTGATGCGCAAGAAATAACGATGGATGTTCTCTCAGGTGAACTTTTCCAAGTGATTCAAGAGGAGGTGAAACCAGCAGTGACAGTCGGGAAAATCATGTCTAAACAGCCCTTTCTGCTTTCTCCAGATACCACGCTTTTTGAAGCGCAGCGGGTCATGCAGCGCTATGGTTACGAAGGGTTCCCTGTCATCGACCATAACGAAGTAGTTGGTTTGCTCACCCGGCGAGCCGTTGACCGGGCGACCGCTCACCATCTCAATCTTACTGCCAGCAGCCTGATGGAAGCTGGTAATTATTCTCTAAAACCAAAAGATACCATTGACCAACTGCAAATGCTCATGGCCAGTACTGGTTGGGGACAGATTCCCGTGATCGATCCAGAATCCAAAAAAGTAGTCGGCATTGTCACTCGCACTGATTTCTTAAAGACCCTGCCCCGTGAAAACAATTTTGTCCCGGGAAAATTGAATTATGCCAGCCTGTTAAAAAAGATTCTACCCCCACTGCACCTCACTTTAATTAAAACCGTCGCCGAAGAAGCAGTCAAAGAAAGCACACCGGTTTACATCGTCGGAGGATTCGTGCGCGACCTGATCCTCAACCGGCCTTCGATTGATTTTGATATCGTTGTTGAGGGAGACGCCATTAATCTGGCAAATAAACTCTCGCACCGGTTTGGCGGGCGGGTAACTTCTCACACCCGCTTTGGAACCGCTAAATGGCTGATCAAACCAATCAAACCCGTACTGGCTGCCACCCTTGGTTTCACCTCACCCAATGCCGGTGATCTGCCGGACTCTCTCGATCTTATCAGTGCGCGGACAGAATTCTACGATCATCCTTCCGCCCTGCCAACTGTAGAGCATTCCAGTATCAAACTGGATTTACATCGCCGCGATTTTACCATTAACACCATGGCTTTACGCCTGGACGGGAGACATTTCGGCGAACTCTATGATTATTGGGATGGATTGATTGATCTTCAAAAGAAACAGGTAAAAGTGCTGCACTCGCTCTCATTTATTGACGATCCAACTCGCTTGATCCGTGCTGCCAGGTTCGAACAGCGTTTTCATTTTTCAATTGAGGTGCGAACCCTGGAGTTAATGAAAGAGGCCCGTCCTCTGCTGAAACAAATTACCGGAGATCGTCTGCGCCATGAGTTTGACCTGATTTTTAAGGAAGAAGACCCGCTGCCCATTTTGACACGTCTCGAAGAATTGGAGCTGCTTTCCTCTGTTCACCCGGCTCTGCATTGGCAGCAATCTCAAAATGACGCGTTGGAAGCCGCCTTTTCTGTGCCAATCCCTGCCAATTGGCATTGCCCTGAATCTTCCGATCATCTCATCGACCAGCAGATATTGGCCTATTTGCTCTGGCTGACTCCAATTGGGAGCAAGTCTGCCGAAGAAATAACCAAACGCCTGCACCTGAATAATTCCTTATCTCAGGCAATTCAATTTGCCTGTCGTATCTGGGCACAACGCGATTCATTATCGGAGTTATGTGCCAGTGAATTTTTTGATTCTGTCGAACGTTGCCCGATCATCGCAGGCTATGCACTATTCTTACTCTCGGAGCCGGGGAAGTTTAAGGAGAAGCTCGCACAGACATTCACCCAATGGCTGTACTTGATTCCAGTGACAGATGGGAATACACTTAATAAACTTGGATTAACTCCCGGACCGCGTTATAGTGAAATCATCCATACCTTGCGTTCTGCCTGGATAAACGGTGAAATTACCTCACCTCAGGAAGAAAAAGTTGTTCTGGATCAACTAATCAAGCACTGAAAGAATCATAATGGCTGAACAGGAAATTTCTACTCTATCCGAAATCAGTTATTTCAAGCCAATCATCCGTATGGCAGAACGTTCTGATTTGCCTGCTTTGGAATGGGACGGTGAGTTTCGTCATTTTCGAATTATTTATGCCAATGCCTTCACCCGCATGCTGCAGGGTACTTCAGTCATTTGGATTGCAGAAAATGAGCTGTATGGGCTTATTGGTCAGGTTTTTGTCCAGTTGGTTTGCGACCGCCCGGAATTGGCTGATGGCTGGCAGCGCGCTTATTTATATTCCTTCCGCATCAAACCTGAATTTCGCAACCAGGGCCTGGGGACAGAAATGATCAGAGTGATCGAAAACTATTTACTTGCTAAACAGTTTTCAAGATTAACTCTGAATGTGGCTCGCGACAACCCTGATGCCAGGCGCTTATATAACCGACTCGGTTTCCAGATTGTCGCTGAAGAACCAGGAGTATGGTCTTACCCCGACGAGTTAGGTGTCTGGCACACGGTGCAGGAGCCTTCCTGGCGCATGGAAAAATTGCTGCTTCCACCTAATTCACAGGTAAGAATAAGTTAATTCCTTTTTTTGCCAATCCATTGACACCAATTTGGTCTTCAATTGATTCCGTTGTTTGCTGATCTGGTAGAATCAATTTCCGGCTGGCTCGTTCCATTTCAATCGGCAAAATAGAGAGCGCCACAATTTTCTTGTTCCTGATAATCACTGTCACCAGCGCTGATTCTTGCGTCGCAGCATTCATATATTGGTCTGCCAGTAGATTACCTAGGCTGTTCATCACCAACATTTGATGCTTGCCATTACTTGAAGTAATCCAATTGATGGGCTGCAATACATGGGGATGAGTCCCCCATAATACGTCTACACCAGCATCGGCTAGCTCTTGAGCCAGATCGCGCTGCCTCTGCGTTGTGCCTGATTGGTATTCGTTCCCCCAATGAAGCGAGGCAATCAAAATGTCGCATTGGCTTCGCGCATCCTGAAGTGCCGAAAGGAATAACTTATCATCGATTGGCTGAGTAATATCCTCGGCAGCCAAAATCCCGATTTTTCCGGCTTTGGTTTCCAGATAGATCGGCTTTATTCCTGGTCCAACCACCGCAAACCCATGTTGGGCCGCAAGTTGAGGCATAGTCTCTGCTGCTGATTGCCCGCAATCAGCTTGATGATTGTTAGCCAGATTTACCAGCGAAATACCCCCATCAGTCAGGATTGATAACTGATCTGAATTCGCGCACAGGTCATAACCGATTGAGTTGGCTTTGGGTATATTTTGTCCAGGGTCATAAACCGGAGACTCCAGATTGGCAAAGAAAAACGTCTGCTCGGCATCCCTGCCCTGGCTGCGGATGGCCGTCTCTACCTGACTCCAAGGATCTGCATCAGCGTAGAGCGCTGTGCCGTCCCTTGCCAGGATCACATCGCCTCCAAAAGTTATCGCTGCACTCCGGGAGGGAGTACATCCGCAAAGAACGAGGAACGCTAGGATCAGCGTTCCTCGTTGCAAGCACTTGAAAAACCTCATGGGACAATGAACGTCGAAGTCCAGGCCGGCTGAGCCGGGGCATCGCTCGTCACTAATTGATTTCGCCATTCTTCATCGGTCATGCGTTTGTCTGGACTCACAATGAATTCATAATAAGTATATACAGCTCCCACCGCTATCTGGTAAGGCTGATCAGGGGTTACCACATAAATCAAAGTCGGGTAACCGTCGCCCTCTTCCAGAACCCGGTCCATACCTGTGGCCACATCGGCTACAACCGCTGATTTTTGATTTTCAAGATAATTTCGGCCCTGGTCTGCTGTATCAGCATCCGCGGAGGCTATCGTTAAAGCTTCGAGCCAGCCGCCGTAATACTGAATTTGCCAATACTCGTCACTGCTGATCGATTCATGATTTAACTCTTTTTGCGAGATGTCGCTCAAAAAGGTTAACTCGTCAATTAGATTATCCAAATTACCTTTGGTCGTATCCCCCAAAATTTTTCGTGATTCGAGACCTGAACGGGTCATTTGGGCCAGCGCGAGCATACGGGCGTAGGCTTCCGGGTTCGGTTCAACATAACCCTTGGGCGGGGCGTCCGAAGGACCACCGCCCATCTCGGCCATCACCTGTTTAGAATAAAGGATCGTGTCATGTTTCAGTTCTGTCCAGGAGCCCAGCGCGGTCTGAAGGTCTTTATTTTTCCAGGCATCTGACTGCATGAAAACGGGATATTGCTGTCCTTTGACTGCTGTGATTGGCTGCAATGCATACAACCAACTCCAGTACAGGTTTTGTGTCCACGAATCCGTACCCAACTTGGCAACTTCACTTCTTACTTTGGTCATTTGGGTATTGTAATTCTCATACTTCGTTTCTCCCATTTGATCCAGCAGGGAAAGGGCCTGATCGGAGCCGGTAGCAGCAAAGAAATCCAAACCCTTGGGCAAATCACGGGGGTTATCCGCTGTACCCACTTTACGCCACATCAATTGGCCGAATACATACTCGTCCAAAGTGAAGGACTGACCCATAAAACGGAAGCCCTGAGTAACATCAGCACGATCCTGCCAGATATATACCCACATCGAATTCACCTGCGGTGCCGGCAAGGTCCTGGCTGTGGCGATAAAACTTTGTATTTTGGCAGCATCCCCGAAAGCTTGCGGCTCCGGGTTTGAGCCAAAAATTGCATCTGAAATCTTGCCGTATTCATCGATTCCAAGATCATCAGCTTTACCAACGATGAAAACGGTCGGATCGTAGATCTCATGCCAAAGCGTGAGCGCCGAATTTCCATTCGAGCTTGTTGCTGTCCGGACTGCCTGGGTTAACAATAAAGCTCTTTGCGTTTCCAATGGGAATTTGAGGCGGTAGGATAAGCGCCCGTACCACATCATGGCTTTAAAATAAGCTTCCAGTTCAGGGCTCAAAGTGTAGTGGCCGCGGGGAATATATTGTGAGTAATCTTCGACTAATTGGAATTCAAGCGCCTGGCTATTGTCTCTCCATAAGGGAGAAATGGCAGTTCCTGCATGCGCATTGATCAAACTCAACTCGGCATCCACATATGCTTTCGCTTCAGGCAATACTGCATCACCAGTCTTCAACAATGAAGCAGCGATAGAAAAGTAAGCCACATTACGCAAAGAGGCATTCTCAAGAGTGGTCCCTTTCAGACTTTGATACTGGGCGGTCGTAGCGGCCACCATAGTGGACGTCAGCTCTTTGAGAGTAGGAATGAAAGAGTCGCGTTCCAGATCACGCAGCATTTTATCAAAAACCAGATGATAAACATGATAAATGGAATCAGTGGTCACGAAGACAGGTGTTTGTTCGTAACGAATCGATTCATATGCCTGATAGAACTCGGTATAGATTTTGTTGGAGTCGGTCGATGGAGGGGTCACTACAAAACCGCTCGTCTTCAAAGCATCCTGCTGCCCAGCGCTTAAGGAAAAATCTCCTAAATTACCCACTTGAGTAAGATCCAGCGGTAGAGTGTAATCATTCGTAAATTTAGCGGGGATATTGACGCTTTGTTCTTGAAAAGGTGCAAAACCCGCATCATAAACATCGGCAGCTGCCAGCTTGATCCCCTCCGAACTTGATGCGGTAGCTGATTGGGTGTTTGTTGCAGTTACAGTCGCGGTAGATTTTGTTAATGGGAAATTACAGGCTGAAAGCAGCAATGTAGCAATGCATAAAATTCCCAAAAGACTGACTATCGTTTTCTTCTTCATTATTCCTCCTATTTTTGAACAACCATCCCAATTTGTTGGTTCGAACTAACGACCAGCAAGTGAGTAAATGTTTGCCTTGTCTGATCTTCCAGGGTAAACCCAAAACCGTTCCACTCCCAAATCGTCAAGACGCCTCTATTTTCATTCTGATCGTACTCTCCTTCAAGCGCAACCATTTCCTGCAAACCGTCTCCATCCAAATCGACTGCATGGAGTTGCGTTACCGGCTGGATCAGTGCAGATCCTGCCCATACTTCATTATAGGCACCTCTTGACCACCCAATCAATATTACTTGACAACTCAACCCTGCCTGATTGTGAAAGGTATTGATGCGGCCGCCGGAAGGCAAAAACTTATCGATAGGCCAGGGTTTAAATGGACGCCATACCAATAAAATAGCTTCCGCTTTACCGTCATGGTTCAGGTCGCCGATTTGCGCTTCTTTTACCTGCCACTCCGGCGGACTTTGCCAGAGCGGCTTCCCGTGGCAATCGCTAATCTGCAACCGTTCAGCATACATTTCCAGGCACTCAGGGTTTCCATCACCGTTCAAATCCGCGGATACAATCACTGGAATCACCCGGATATTTGAAATTTCCTGTGAAAAATTCTCCTGGCGCACACCTGATACAGAAAAACCCCAGGCCGAAAGTTGTGCCGGCTGAACCATCAAGACTGCCAGGACACAAAAAAAGAGCGGCCACCGTTTTACCAAAGACGTAAATCGCATGATTTCGGTTCCCAGAGACATTTTACAACAAAAACTGCTCTGAAAATTCAATTTACAGGAAATTATTAAAATTATCTTTGACAAGAACGCCGGTATCCCGTAAAATTATCATTTGAAATCATCTCAGCGTAGAGAAGGGCCTTTTTCATGAAAGAGTACTCGACTGAAAAAATTCGCAACATTGCGTTGGTCTCACACTCCAGCGCAGGCAAGACAATCCTATGCGAAGCGATGCTCCATTTCACCGGAGCAACCACCCGTATGGGTAAAATTGAAGACGGCACAACCACCTCGGATTTTGATGAGGAGGAAGTCCGAAGGACGATTTCACTTTATACCGCGGTAGTTCCAATCGAATACCATGATACCAAGATTAATTTCTTAGATACACCAGGATATACCGATTTTGTGGGCGAGGTAATTTCGGCTTTACGTGTCGCCGATAGCGCAGTTGTCATGGTAGACGCAGTCAACGGCCTCGAAGTTGGTTCTGAAATAGCCTGGAATTATTGCACAACATTCAACCTGCCGCGCTTTTTGTTGATTAATAAAATGGATCGCGAAAATGCTAATTTTGAAAAAGCCTTGCAGTCGGTTGAAGAATATTCTGAAATTCGCTTAATCCCAATCCAACTACCCTGGGGCGAGAAACAAAACTTCCAGGGTGTGATTGATTTGCTTACCATGAAAGCCTACAAGGGCGATGGCAAGACCGTGGTCGATATTCCCGACGAATTTAAAGCCGAAGCGGATGCCGCCCGTGCCAAGCTCGTCGAAGCCGCTGCTGAAGGCGATGATACCCTGCTCGAAAAATACCTCGAATCCGGCGCATTGAGCAATGAAGAAATTCTGAAAGGGTTGTCCAGTGTTGTTCGTGCGAGCGGGTTTGTGCCGGTTCTGGTTTCCGCAGGTGGGACTGAAATTGGTCTGACGCGTTTTCTGGATTCAGTCATCGACCTGATGCCCTCACCCAAAGAAATCCCTGCCGTCGTGGCTCAAGGTAAAGCCGGCGAAGAGAAACTGACCGCCAATGATAGTGGCCCTCTGGCGATCTATGTCTGGAAAACCACAGCTGATCCTTTTGTCGGAAAACAGACCTACTTCCGTATTTATTCCGGTTCCATTTCTGCGGATTCCCGTATCTGGAACCAGACCAAGGGACTTGAAGAACGCATGGGTTCGGTCAATATTCCACGGGGCAAAGAAGGTCTTTCAGTAAAAGTGGTTCACTCAGGTGATATTTGTGTGGTTCCAAAGTTAACCGAAACGCAAACCTCCAATACACTGTGCGATAAAAACCATCCACTCATCCTGCCCATTCCAAAATATCCGAATGCGCTTTTCCGTGTTGCCGTCTTCCCCAAGACGCAGGCTGATTCTACAAAGATTTCCTCAACGCTTGCACGTCTGTGCGAAGAGGATATGACACTTTCGCACTTTAATGACAACACAACCTTGCAGACCATCTTGCAGGGTATGGGTGACCAGCATATCGATGTCGCTGTCCGCCGCGCTGATAGTAAATTTCAGGTCGGGATAATCCTCACCGAACCGAAGGTACCTTATCAAGAAACAATTACCAAACCGGCTTCCGCGATGTACCGCCATAAGAAGCAATCTGGTGGTTCCGGTCAATTCGGTGAAGTTCACCTTAAAGTCAACCCGATAACAGATAAAGAGTACGATTACACCTGGGACGTCTTTGGTGGTGCGGTTTCACAATCTTATTCAAGTTCCATCCAAAAAGGTATCCAGTCTGTTATGAAGGAAGGCGTTATCGCCGGTTATCCCGTTTCCGGAGTGCATGTCTCGGTCTTCGATGGCAAAGAGCATCCGGTGGATTCAAAACCAGTCGCCTTCGAGGTGGCCGGACGTGAAGCATTCAAATTGGCTGTAAAAGACGCCAACCCGGTCCTCCGCGAACCAATCATGCTGGTGAAGATCACCGTACCCGAAGCGAACATGGGTGACGTGATGGGCGACCTCAATACCCGCCGCGCCCGTATTCAAGGCATGGAAACCGAACACGGCAACAGCATCGTTTCCGCGACTGTGCCCTTAGCCGAAATGCTGCGCTATACCACAACATTGCGCTCCATCACCGGCGGCCGCGGCGTATTTACGATGGAATTTGATCACACGGAAGTCGTCCCGGCGCACATTGCCCAGCCGATCATCGACGCTCGAACCAAAGAGATGGAAGCGAAGAAGGAAGAGTAACCAGTTGGTAATCCGCAAAGGCTGGAGAGAATACTCTTTCCAGCCTTTTCTTTTTGGAACCCCGCCTTGCTTGACTGACTTCTCTCTCTCTGGTAATCTTAATTCACGGTTTATCAGGTTGATCTTATGAATCAATTGGAAGCTTTTCTTGAAAAAACCTGGGATTCATTACTTTCCCGCGATCCGGACAGGATCGAGCGAACCTACTTGAACCTGGACAAAAACAGCCAGCAGGTTGTGTTGGAACACCTCAAAAAGATGGCTGTTGAACCCGGCTGGCAGCCTGAGCAAGTCACTTCTGCCCGGGCAGCGCTGCAGGTGATTCGACCGAAAGGTGGCAAAGAATAGATGGACCTCACTCAGTTGACCGATGCCATGAACCGTTTCGTCGAATCCAAAGGATGGTACGACCCCGCCAGTCCCCGGCCGCAATTGCCGCGCAACCTTGCAATTTCACTCAGCCTCGAAGCTGCCGAAGTACTCGAACATTTCCAATGGTCCGATCAGGTCCGCGACCAGCAGGAATTGGCGGCTGAACTCGCGGATGTGGCCTTGTATTTATTGCAATTAGCCAGTGTCAGTCACATTGATCTGGAAGAAGCTATTCTGCAGAAATTACAAAAAAACTACACCCGTCAATGGGATCTCCCGGATGTTGGGAAGGACAAGAAAGTATGATTATCACGATTTTTGGTGGATCGTCTCCACGCGAAGGGGATGCCAGCTACGAAGATGCCCGGCAATTGGGTTTTCAATTGGGGAAAGCTGGTCATACTTTGTTAACTGGTGGTTATGTCGGCGTCATGGAGGCAGTTTCCCGAGGCGGCCACGAAGCTGGTGCTCATGTGATAGGCGCTACCTGCGAACAAATCGAAAAAAGTCACCCCGACCGCAAACCGAATCCATATCTCGATGAAGAGTGGCGCTACGAAACGCTCAAAGACCGCCTTTTTGCCTTGGTCGAACGATGCGATGCCGCTATTGCCATGCCTGGCGGCGTGGGAACATTGGCTGAAATTGCCATTACCTGGAACGAGATTATTATCGCTGCTTTTCCACCCAAGCCTCTAATCCTGTACGGAGAATCCTGGCAAAATACAATCCGTGAATTTATGCATGAAATGGATGGCTATATAAGACAACGTGATCGAGATTTGATTCATTATGCCTGTGATATTCCAGCCACGCTGTCAATCATCCAATCAATACCCTCAAGCCGAGGAGCATTCACTTTAAGAAACGAGCAAATCCATGAGCAATGAAAAACTTCCAACCCGTAGTGAGAACTATTCAGAATGGTACAACCAACTTATCTTAAAAGCAGAACTGGCTGACTATGCGCCTGTACGCGGCTGCATGGTCGTCCGTCCTTATGGTTGGGCTTTGTGGGAAAACATTCAACAGTCGCTGGACCGCCGCTTCAAGGCTAGCGGTCACGTCAATGCGGCTTTTCCACTGCTAATCCCAAAATCTTTCCTGGAGAAGGAAAAGGAACATGTCGAAGGCTTCTCGCCCGAACTGGCCATAGTTACCATTGGCGGCGGCGAAGTCTTGGAAGAACCTTTGGTGGTGCGCCCAACTTCCGAGACCATCATTGGCTATATGTACTCAAAATGGATCAAATCTTATCGCGACCTGCCTATCCTCATTAATCAATGGGGGAACGTCGTCCGCTGGGAAATGCGCACACGTCTCTTCCTGCGTACTCTGGAATTCTACTGGCAAGAAGGCCATACTGCCCATGCCAC